>Ga0256833_1000665_pt1 | contig 26479 bp, 31 predicted proteins | sample 356284metaG_FD_190535 | JGI IMG/M metagenome (GOLD analysis project Ga0256833, IMG submission 190535) | Hydrothermal vent microbial communities from Mid Atlantic Ridge, Atlantic Ocean - 356-284 | ecosystem: Environmental > Aquatic > Marine > Hydrothermal vents | place: Atlantic Ocean: Mid... | reverse complement strand
CGTTATTGTTGAATACATCCGAGCGCTGCGAGTAAAGTCATCTATGGGAGCGACACGTGAGGGTGATGGACAATGACTTGCAGGAAATTTGGGCGAGTGTTGTTCCCCTTGACAGTTTCCTTTTTTATTTTCGCTGGTGCCCTATTATATGGTCCTCAGAGCATGGTTTTAATTGTCATAGTTGATTTGATAGGAGTATTTCTCGTCTATCTGGTGTGGATTGCTTTTGATAACATTGCAGGCAAAGTTCATGAAGGCATCTATTGGAGACTCGGCCTTGACCTCGTGTATGACTTTTTAAAAGGAGCGCGTGGACGGGTTAGGCAGTTTGTCTCAATTTTCATGTTAATCTCGATTCCCCTCTTTGTGTTGAATCCACAATCTTCCAAGGAGTTCTTCTGGCGGGTTATTATCCCGTTGATATCACCACAACCTTGGCGATAATGTATTTAATAATCTCTGCAATGCAGGAAAAAGAGGGAGAGGGGGCAAGTGAAGCTAATGAATGAAACACTAAAACAAGTTAACGCTGAGTGCAGTGATTTATACTTTACATTGGAAAGTCATTGGTTATGATGCGACTCTAACTTGCCGGGTTGTGCTTTATAATCCTGCCAATAAACGCTGGTGATAGTTAACACCTCGGCGGGAAACCAAAAATAGGGATAATCCCTGATGGAGTTGTAATGACCCCGTCTTCCTTTGAGAAGCATCTTTCGGAGCTCTCGGTCTATGTTGTTTTCTTCATCCTTGGGATTTTGGTATACGTGACAATCTCAAGGCCTAAAATACAACGCGGGTTGCCGGTTCTGTTTCCAGTTCTTTTCCCTCTGGTTCTTCGGGACACAGAAAACATCTGGGTGTCTGTGCGGTATGCTCTCCTCTGCCTATGGGTTTATCTTGTGTTGGGGCATGGCCTGGTTGCCTATTCAGCCGATGAAACTTCATAAGCGAGCATTTATCAAACATCCCCGTCTATTCTTTGCCGGTTGCCCCGTTGAGTGTTTTATCCTGCTGGCCAAACTTGTTTCGTCAATTTCCAATTGCTGTTCTAAACCGGGAACAATCACGTCCAGCAACCCTTTTTAACCTCCCAACCAACTTTCTCTGGTGGTATGGATGAGGATAAAGGTCCGCTACTTCGCCCGCTACCGCTCCCTCGTTGGCAAAAGCGAGGAGGAGCTTGAGGTTCCTGAGGGAATCACGGTGGGGGAGCTGATAGAGGTTCTCAAGGAAAGACACAATGTTCTCAGAAACGAGGTATTCGCCGAGGAGGATGATTTGGCTGACGTCAACGTCTCGCGCAACGGCCGCTATGTCCGCTTTGACGAGGTCTTAAGGGATGGGGACGTTGTAGCTCTGTTCCCGCCGGTGAGTGGTGGTTGAGATGCTGAGCGAGAGGGAACTCGAAAGGTATGACCGGCAGATAATGATCTTCGGGAAGGAGGGGCAGGAGAGGCTCAAGGGCTCCAAAGTGGCAGTGGTTGGCGTCGGTGGACTTGGGAGTCCAGTTGCTTACTATTTAGCGGCCGCGGGAATAGGGACAATACTCCTCGTTGACGAACAAACACCGGAGCTTAGCAATCTCAACAGGCAGATACTCCACTGGGAGGATGACGTGGGAAGAAACCCCAAGCCGGTTTCAGCTAAATGGAAGCTCAATCGTTTTAACTCGGACATTGCTGTGAGGAGTTTTATCGGAAGGCTTACCGAGGAAAACGTTGAGGAAGTCCTTGGAGACGTGGATATCATAGTGGACTGTCTCGACAACTTTGAAACCCGATTCCTTCTCGACGATTACGCTCACAGGAGAAGGGTTCCGCTCGTTCATGGTGCCGTTGAGGGAACCTTTGGGCAGGTCACCACGATAGTCCCTGGGGTGACTAAAAGTCTGAGGGAGCTCTTCCCACGAGTTGGTGAGAGGGAGGGTAAGTTCCCGATACTTGGCGCGACTGCAGGTGTCATCGGCTCCATCCAGGCGATGGAGGTCGTGAAACTTTTAACTGGAGTCGGGGAGCCCCTCCTCAACAAGCTACTCATAGTTGACCTTGCCTTCAACGCCTTTGACGTGGTAGAGCTCAGGTAGGGGGTTCTACTTCTATCTTTTTGTTCGTGGACGTTATTTCATACTTAACGGTGCCCTTAGCTTTAATCTTTACCGTCATCTGGCCAAGGGCTGGGTCTTTAACGATGCTTGTGGCAACGACGGCGTACTCCACCACAACCTCTTTGAGTTGGTTTCCCTCAAAGGTTAGTATGAGCCTTCCCTCCTTTACCACTATCCCAGTCTCATTGGTGAGGGCGAGGTAGACCATGGAGAGGGTCCTTACGTCCCTCCAATCAAGGATGTACACAAGTTTAGTCTCCCTCTCATTTTTCAAGACCTCGTCCGGTTGCCTTTTGATGTACTTCTTGGCCAACGAAACTGGGTTATAGGTCCAGATGAACGTTGGAGTGTCGTTTGTGACATTAACAAAGCTAACTCCTGATCCGAGTGCGGTTTTTGTGTATGTCCTTCCCTCTTTTACAACCCTGACCACGGTTACGGTGGTGTTATCTGGTTCTGCCCGTGTGGTCGTGTTTATGGCGGCCTCCATTGAGTCTAAGTCAATGTATCCCCTCTCAATCATGTAGATTGCCACGCTGTTGGTTTGGGTCATGTTGGGCAGCAAGACGGTTATGTTGAGGTTCACGTGAGTGCTTCCGTTGTACGTGAACCGTCCAATGGTATCTACCTGCGATTTGAGAAGTTCCAAGGGGGAAGCAGTAGTCGTGGTTTTTGAGGTAGTGGTGGTAGTCTCCGAGGTTGAGTGCTGTGCCTTAGAAGTGGTGTGTGTCTTGGTGGGTGATGGGCTCCCGATGCATCCACTCGCTCCCAGGATAAGGGCAACGACGAGGATGGCGAGTGTTGTCTTCTTCATTCTTTCACCGAGGAAAGGTGAACCCTCGAACTTTAAACCTTTTGGGCAAGGTTAATATTTGGCCTGGGATAAGCTATTACGGTGGTGGTATGAAGGTTAGGGTAACGGTCGAAGGTTTCAGTGTTGATGAAGCGCTTTCTTATCTCCCAGTGGGAAGGGCGGGGGCCTATGTAGTTTTCCTCGGGCGCGTGAGAGATATCAGCAGGGGCAAGAAAGTAAAAAAACTTGTTTACGAGGTTTATGAAGAGATGGCCACGAGGGAGATGGAGGCGATAAGGGAGGAAGCCATTGGAAGGTTTGGGCTCATTGATATGCTGATATGGCACCGCTTCGGAGAGCTCCCCGTTGGGGAGGACACAATTCTGGTTATAGCCGTTTCTCCACACAGGGAAGCAGCGTTTGAAGCCTGTCGGTGGGCGGTAGACGAGGTAAAGCACAGGGTTCCGGTGTGGAAGAAGGAAATCCGGGAGGATGGCTCTTTTTGGATTGAGGGGGATGAAGCTATTCCTGAGGAGTAACTTTCCATTTTTTGCAAACCTTTGTCAGTAGTATGTAAAATCGGAATAGAAAAAGTATATATACAGATCTGCCCATCCATCGTCTGGTGGTGCGAGTGGAAAAGGTGGCCTATGAATCATCGGCTGAGGTCTTTGGTGGGGTTTCTCCCAATGTTGTTGCTATAGCAAAGCCGCCGTGGGCCAACAAGCCACATTCCGGGGAACTTGAGCGGATGATACTTCAGCTTGGTTCCGGAAAGGGCAGGTTCTCTGAGGTTACGGGAATACCACGCTCGATAGGCTGCATTGGAAACAACAGGTTCATCCTTCGGAGAAATCCACTGAGTGTGGAGCGCGTGAAGGAGCTTATACGGGGCTTCCATGAAGCGGGCGGAGAAGAGTTGTGGCTGACAAACTACGATAACGTGGACTATCTACTTTCAATGGCCTCCTACGCCACTGAGATTGGAGTGCCGGAGGTTTACACTGTTGTTCTTCTTGATGACATGGATGAGGTAAAGCCGCTGGAGGGGGTTAAGGTCGTTGTGGAGCTTGAGTATTCTGAAGAGAACATTAGAAGGCTTGATGAATTTGAATGGGCACATGGAGCACTTATAATGGTTGAAGGATCAAAGTTGGAAAAGTTACTCGGATCGAAGCTCAACTTTGGTGGAGAGGTCTACGTGGACCTTATATTCCCTCCATCCGCGAGGTTTCTTGACTTCAACGTTATTGAAGTTAGGAGAATATTCAATCCAAGCGTGGATAGGTATCATGACTGCCTCGCCGGAACGCTTGCAATAACCGCCGACGGCTATGCTCTCCCTTGCCCTCTCCTCAGGAATTACGTCGTGGCTGATGTGAGCGGCACTGACATAAAGGGGGTTATGAAAAAGAAGCGTTTGAAAGCCTTTTGGACTAAAACCAAGGATAAAATAGAGGCCTGCTCGACGTGCCCCCTCAGATACATATGCCATGATTGCAGGGCACTGGAATACCAGGCCACCGGTGAGGTAGACGGCATGGAATATTGTCCGATGCTCCTCTAAAAGCTCGTTATTGGATGATATCCGCTTCCATCTTTTTTGACCATTCTCTGGTATCTCGTGGCCAGTCTTCTGTCGTTCATCTCCTTGAAAGTTTCGTCGAAGTACTCCACGAGGATCTTGTCGACGTACTGACTGAACTCCATTATTTTAATTCCTAAATCTTCTTTTGACGAGAAGAACCACTCGAGAATATAGCCGTGCCCTATGAGTGTTCCAACCATTATCTCGTACTCCTCAAACCGCTCCAGCACCCCCTCCTTTAGTTCCTTTGTTATGCCAATGACACCCCTGTCGTGGACGTTCATGTCTATCATGGGCGAGAACTTCATGAGGATCCCTTCCTCCTTCAGTTTCTCTATCATGTACCTCACGGTGGGTCTCGTCTTTCCGAGTTCCCTTGCAATTTGGGTTATAGGGGTTCTGGCGTTCCACTTCAGGATGTCCATCAGCACGGCGTAATCGTAGCTTAGGGTCCACTTCCCAAAGTTGTCATCGCCGGAATAGGGGTAAGCTCTCACCTCATAATATTCGTAGTCGCTTGAATGCTGGCTGAGGAACTCGTCTATGAGTGGTACCTGGTCTTTGGGCACGTTGAAAACAACGGAGAGACCGTTCTTAAAGCCGAAGGCGGGGTTTATGTACGACACGAAGGGGTTCCTTGACAGCCTCAGTGCTGTTTTCATAAGTGACGACGAAGGCACGCTCAGGAAGGCAATGAAACTCCTCAAGCCGATCCGCTTTATGTCGTACATGGCGCTTACGGTTAGGTACTTCCCGTAATACCTGTCGTAGAGCCTTTTGAGCTTGTAGTATTCTATTCCCTCTGCCTCGGCTATCTTTCTGAGGCTATCAAGTGGGTGTTTTTCCAGCAGTTTGAAAAGGAATTCCAGTTCTTCCATGGAGGGGTCTCTCATCTGCACTCACCGTGGGCCCTCGCGAAAAGGTTATATTCCCGGCTCCTATTAAACTTTCTGGTGGTGCGTAATGGTCAGAATGGAAGTTGTGGACATAGAGAAGCCTGAAGGGGTGGAGGTGATAGTAGGCCAGGGGAACTTTTCGATATTCACAGTTGACGATCTTGCCAAAACACTGCTGACAACGGTTCCTGGCATAAAATTCGGCATAGCGATGAACGAGGCCAAGCCTCAACTCACCAGGTACACTGGCAACGACAAGGAACTTGAGGAACTCGCCGCCAAGAACGCCGTTAGGATTGGAGCCGGACACGTTTTTGTCATATTAATGAGGAACGCCTTTCCAATAAACGTTCTTGGGGCTATTAAGAGTCATCCTGCTGTTGCCATGGTCTATGGGGCCAGCGAGAATCCCTTCCAAGTCATAGTTGGTGAAACGGACCTTGGGAGGAGTGTATTGGGAGTGGTTGATGGAAAGGCCGCCACCAGGATAGAAACCGATGAGCAGAAGGAGGAGCGCAGGGAACTCGTTGAAAAGATAGGTTATAAAATAGACTGATCAATACCTTTTTAGGCGCTACTCCCACTTTTTTCCCGGTGGTTGTATGGAACTGGCTTTTGTAACTTCCAACCCCGGAAAAGTTAAGGAGGCCAGGGAATACCTATCCCAACTTGGAGTTGAGGTTTATCAGCTCAGTCTCAGTTATCCTGAAATACAGGCGGACACCCTCGAAGAGGTTGCGGAATACGGGGCCAGGTGGCTTGCGGAGAGAATTGAAGTGCCCTTTTTCCTCGACGACTCTGGACTCTTTATTCCAGCACTCTCCGGTTTCCCGGGAGTGTACTCTGCCTACGTCTACCGTACCATAGGGATCGAGGGGATCTTAAAGCTAATGCACGGTGTTTCTGACAGGAGGGCATATTTCAAAAGTGTTATTGCCTACTGGAATGGTGAGGTTCATGTCTTTGAGGGTAGGGTGGATGGTGAGATAGTGGAGCCGAGGGGCTCGGGGGGCTTTGGCTTTGACCCAATCTTCCGTCCGTCGGATGAGACCAAGACATTTGCCGAAATGACAATAGCTGAAAAGAACAGGATATCACACAGGGGCAGGGCCTTAGAATCATTTGCAACATGGCTGGAAGAAAACCTTAAATAATGAACCTCTTCCAATCTTTATGACGTGAATTGTAATAATGACAAAAGGGGATTGCAATGGTGGGCCCACTTGATGCTACTGATATGAGGTTGCTGAGGGAACTCAAAGAGAACGCGAGGGAGAACATAGCGTCCCTAAGTAAGAAGCTTGGAATTCCAAGGACCACCGTTCACTACAGGATAAAGAAACTCGTGGACGAGGGAATAATAGAGAAGTTCACTGTGAAGCCCAATTACAAAAAATTGGACCTTGGAACGACCGCTTTCATACTGGCGCGCTACGATCCGGACTCGGGGCTTACCCAGAGAGAAGTCGCCGATAGGGTGGCTGCGCTGGAGGGTGTTTACGAGGTTCATATTGTTGCCGGTGAGTGGGACCTTTTGATAAAGGTCAGGGCCCCAAACGCTGAAGAGGTTGGTAAGATAGTGGTTGACAGGCTCAGGGAGATAAAGGGCATTGATCAGACGGTTACTATGGTCTCTTTCGTCACGGTCAAAGAAGAAGTCTGAGGGCGATGATCGGCGTTCTCCTTCCTGACCTGTGATGATGCGAGGTTGGGTGAGCCCTACATAACGCAGCACTCGTAGAGTACCTCAACTTCTCTAATAGTCTTCGCCCATTCGATAATCTTTTTCGGAGGGTTTGTTAACCTGTCAACGTCCAAGAGAACGGCCCCCCGGTCGAAGTTAAGGCGCCATCTCCCGAGGGGCCGCATGCAGCCTATGCTCAGCTCACCATCAAACTTCTCCCTGGCGTATTTCACGACCTTCAGACTGTCCTCAACGCTCGGCTTCGGAACGTTTTCCATCTCGGTCCCCTTTGTTGGGATGAGAACATCTAAAACGAGGACGTCTATCGGATACTCCATCAGCATGTCAATGGCCCTGAACTCCCAGTGAATCCTTCCGAAGTCGAGACCTATTGTTATGTGAGGCGCCACCTTTATCCCGGCATTGGTCAGTATGTCCAGAATTCTGAGGTAGTCCTCAACGGTCCTGTCTATCTTGTAAACGCGCCTTATAACATCATCATCCCCTACAAAGTCGAGGGAAACGACATCAACGTATCTCAACCACTCTAAATCATCCCTGTCTATGAACCCGACATGGGCGTTGAGTTTCAAGTTTGTCCTGTGTTTTATCTTCATTATCTCCTCAGCGTAGAAGTCGAGGGGCACCTTTAGGCGACCATCCATCCCGCCACTGAGGAGGCAGCCAATGTAGCCTTTCCTGTCAAGGTCGAGACAATAGCTCAATAGTTCTCCCCTCTCGGGCCTTCTCATGCCCTCCAAGTAATGCTTCCCGCAGTGCGCACAGTTTAGGGAACAAGCGCTACCGGTAATGGAGATTGAGGGGAACTTGATGCCAGGGATGTATATCTTCAGCTTCTTTCGTCCTATCATTTAAATCACCTCGTAGAACATGGGGTTGCAGAGGGCAGAGCCCTTTCCGGTGTTTAAAAGATAAGGAAGGGCCTGGGAAACGCAGTTTCCCACTTTATGTGGGGCGAAGCCCCACCTTCGGGGGGAGGGGGTTGGCAAGGACGTGGGGGGTGAAACCCCCCGGTCCTGCGATGGGAATTTAATTCCTGGGATGTAGATTTTGAGTTTTTTCATCATAACCCACCTCATAGGAGATAACGAGTGGCTCTCAAGGGTTTGTGATTATGGGCTGTGAAATTTTTAGCTCTTCTTATAACCTTCATGGAAAAAAGAAAGAGGGGATATAATGGTTTTGGGACAAAAATGGGAAGGGTCAGCCCTCCCTCTTCTCCCTGAATAGGGGCCACCATGCCTTCTTTCCGAAGAGGCTCATCATGGCTGGACCAATGAAGTATACCGCCATAATGGCCGTTAGTAGGACCCCAGCAGCGAGTGCGAATCCCATCTCTCTTGTTCCCCAAGTTCCGCTGAGCATCAGCGAGCCGTATGTTACCGCCAATACCGCCGCGAGTCCAATAACCAGGGCGTCCATAGTTCCGGCGGCGATTACCAGTGCATCCTTCGCGCTTCTCCTTTCGAACTCGTCCCTCGCCTTGACAAGGTAGAAGCTGTTGTAGTCTATGCCAACTCCCATGAGCACGACGAAGACCATCAACGGCAGGAACCACATTACCTGCTGGCCGAAGATCCTCTCGAAGAGCCAGGTACTTGCCCAGATGCTCGTCATGACTCCAAGGAATATCGTTGCCATCGTGGAAGCCACCGCGGGTAGCCCTTTGAGTGTTGGTATGAGCGATAGGAACATGAGTATTAACGCGACCGGCAGTATTCTGTGCCAGAAGACGTCGTTGATTTTCTCGCTGAGGTCAAGGGATAGTGCTGCGTTTCCTCCGACAAGGGTATCTTTAATACGTCCGTTCTCCTTTGAAATGCCCCCGAGATACGACCTCATCTCCTTTACGAGGGCCTTGGCCTCTTCGCTGTTGGCGTCGTACTTCGCCGAGACTTGAATCAACACTCTTTTTCCATCGTTCGAGATGTACCGGTCTCCTCCGAGGCTTTCGATGTTTTTGAGGCTGAGGTTTGTCACTGGCTCACCGTAGGGCATTGTGGGCGAGTAAACGGCCGTTACCCCCTTCATGCCTTTGAGGTGTTCGCTTATTCCCATTATCACGTTCAAATCGTCATCGGTGATGGGTCCTTTGAACTCAAGGATGACGTAATAGGGGGATGCAACCGCTGCCCCGAGCTTTTCCTGGCTGAGCTGGAGGAAGTGGTACGTCTCACTGTTCTCGGGCAGGAACAGGCTCATGTCGTGGCTTCCGTCGAAGTGGAAGAAGCTGTACGTGGCTGGAACCGCTATTAGGAGACCTATGAGAAGAACGACTTTGGCGTGGTTAACAACCCATTCTGCTATTCTACTCCTCTCGTGAATGTCTGGCGGAACATGCTTTATGTGCCTCGGCCACCAGAAGATGGCTCTGTCTCCAACCAACGCGGTTATGGCCGGGATGAAGGTCAGGGAAGCCACTAAAACAGTCACAACGGCTAGGGGTGCTATCATGCCCATTTGCTGGAACATTGGGAACTCCCAGGCAAGCATGAAGGAGGCGAAGGCTATGATGTCCGTGAAGGCACTCGCGAGCACCGCATCCTTAGACCTTCTCAAGGCCTCTGCCACGGCCTTCTCATGCTCGTAGCCCTCAGCTAAGTACTCCTTGAACCTGTGGAGGTAGTATGTAGAGTAGTCTATTCCCAATCCGAGGGCGGTTGTTACCGTTATCATCCTCGCCCAGCTCCCAACGTCAACGACGTTGCCCTTTGCGAGAAGGTATGTTATCCCAAGGGCGGTCAATGTTGCAGTGGCAACACCTGTAAAGGGCAGGAAGGTGGCGAGCAGAGCCGTTCCCATCAGAATAAAGAGTATTACGAGCGCACCGACGACACTTGCCCTTGTTGTTCTTTCGTTGTCCTTCTCGCCGAGGGTGAACATCTCGTGGAGCTCTATCGGGGTTCCTCCTAAGGCCGCAGTCACGTGAGGATAGTAGGCTTCGAACTCCTTTAGGGCCATCTCTTTGACTATTGTGGCGTTTCCCGCGATGTACTTGTACTGGTCCTGGCCGGGAGCCGTTCTTCCAGCTGGGACGAAGGTTATCAAAATGGTGGTGTTATCATCGCTCTTAAACATCCTAAGGTAGGCTTTTGCAGTCTTGTATACCGTGGGATAGATTTCTCCTGCTATCGGTTTCACGTCGCTCCTGCCAATCTTTTCGGGATCATCCTTGAACCTGAAGGCGACCTCCACAAGCCGGGTGACGTTGACGTTTATCTCCACACCGCCTATTCCCTTCTCCAGGTAGGATTCGATGATGCCCTTTACCTTTTCCTTGACGAGCATTTCAACGGCTCTCTGGTCCATAGGATACCCTTTAACGACCTCCTCGATTGTGCTCCAAACTGCGTTCCTGATCTCCTTTGGAGTGTTGGCTGGCATTATTTCATCCAGCTTCTCCTTTGATGTGTTGAGGAACGTTGTCTCGGCCAGTTCCTTTGGATTCGCCCCGTTGTAGAGGGCCCTGATCATCTTTTCTGCCCCTGGTGCCCTGGACTCGGGTGGTATGAGCTTTAATACCAGGGTTACCGTGGCGTTTTCAAGGACCGAGCCGTTGAGAATTCCCTCCGGATTTGCAGTCGCCTCCTCAACGAGGAGACTGGCCACTTTCTCTGGGTCCGGGACTTTCCCCTGGAGTTTTCCAGCCATTTCCTTCTTCAAGAGTTCCTTTGCAAGGTCACTGATCGCCTCTCCGTCGCCTCCACTGGAGTAAACTGCCCTGAGAACGTCTTCTGGAAGGGCAAATTCTTTGGATTCCATGAGCTTTGAGGTCATCTTTATGGTGGCGTCTTCGAGAAGCTTCGAGTTCCATGTGAGTATTCCCTCTGCATTCGGATCGTACTTCATGCTGGTGTCAACGATGGTTGGAACCATGGGCTGGAGCTCATGCGGGAGCTTTTCTTTCAGACCAGTTACCAGAAGATTCCTCTCGATGGCCTTGGTGGGCCCCTCCCTCATTAGGGTGAGGAGTATCTCCTCGGCGTTTGGCATCTGGAACAGCGGGTTGTCTGGCTGTATGGATTTCATGTAATCGAGGGCGAACTCAATGGTGGTCTCTTCAACCTCAGGGGACGAGGGCGTCTTTCCGAGGGATATCGAAGCTTTGACGAGAGTAGCCATAGTCTCCGAATCGACCTTCCCAACGCCAGGAATCTCTGCACTCTGGTTACTCGTCGCTATTATCTTTGGGAGTGAGCGGAGGGCAGAGGTGGCCAAATGGGAGACGGTTGGCTTTAAAGCCTCGGGTGGCATGCACTGAAGGGCAAAGTCGCTCATGTATCCCTTATCAATCTCCACAACGCCGGCATAAAAGGCAGCCGAATAGGCCTCTGCAATGGGTTTCTGGGACTCATTGACCCCGGTTAGGATAATCCCCTCCGTGACGTTCACGAGCAGGGGGTCGGTAATCGCGGCTTTTCCATACCTGGCGTAGATCGGGTAGGTTCCCTTAAACACTGCGTATACAAACTCGGTGTTGGTTTCCGTCATTTCTGCAACGGTCTCTGCTACATCTGGGCTCAGAGAGCCAAGATAATAGGCTCCGCTATCAAAGAGGGCATTATAAACGGCAATTGTACCCACGAAGGTTCTCCCAAAGCTTTCGTTCAGGGAGTAGAGTCCGAGGTTTGTCTCAAGGATGGTGCTGTTGAGTTCCCTCAGCATCTCGGCGGTCCGGGTCAGGTTCTTGTGGAGCTCGTAGTAAGCTTTGTCGGTACCGTTTATGGCCTCACTGAGTCCTTTCATCCGGTTGTAGAGCTCCGTGAGGTTAGTCTTAAGCGCCAGATAGCCTTTAGCCGTCTCCACGAGCCCGCCCTTCATGCTCTCCGTCGTGTTCTCAAGCATGTACGTCTGCTCCAGAAGCTCTTTAAAGCTCTCGTTGGTCTTGACTGCGGTGCTGTAGAGGAGACCGCTAACGTTTGCAGTCATTCGCGTCACGTTCAGGGCTATCCCGTAGCTGGTGTTCCAGAGCATGTCAACCGCGTCATAATAGGACGTCACGTTGTGGGCGTATTTTCCCTCCACTTTTTCTTTGAACTCTTCGTATGCCGCTCTTGAGTTCTCATCGTTAACGCTTATGTTGGTGATTATGAGGTAGGTGGTGTTCTCGTTCTGCACCTTTCCGAAATCATCTGCCATGACGTCTTGAGCCTTTATTGATTCTATACTCTTGGGCATCATCTGGCTCATTCCATAGTTGGTAACGTTGTTGAGCTTTATCGCGAGGGGAATAGATGCTATTATTATGAGCAGCCATACCGTGAGGACTATTTTTGCATGCTTGGCTATCCACTCACTCCATGCCATCATCACACCCCCGCAAGATTTTTAAGGGTTCGGGCTTTATATGTCGGTAGCAAATATGTTTTGTTCAAATAGGTCTATTTCAGACATATCTGCCGCGTCAAGGTTATAAAGCTTTCGGGGATGGGGGCGATGCCCACGGAAGAAGTTTCGATAGTGAGGAGCATGTTCACGGTTCCAATGCGAAACCTCATCCTGCTGATAATAGGCTTGAAGGGTGAGGCCCACGGCTACGAGATACTGAAGGAGATTGAAACGATAGCGGCTGGAATTTGGAAGCCAAGTCACGGGAACCTTTACACCATGCTCAACAAGATGGTGGAAGAAGGACTCATAGAGCCGCGGGAGGAGTATAAAGGTAAAAGGAGGCTCGTGAAGTACTCCCTGACCGAGAGGGGGTGGAACTACCTCAGAGAGGCCAACGAGATTGCCCTTAAGTCCCTCTACATGGCCGTTCAGTACCATGAAATGATGAGGAACAAGCTCCTTGAGAAGGGATATCGCAGGGAGATAGCCCGTGAGGCCGTTGAGGAGTACCTGAGCCTCCTTGATGGGATATGTAAACTCCTTGACGAGAAGAGGAGGAACCTCAGGAAGATGATTGAGGAACTCGGTCCTTCTCGGGACACTTCATCGTGAGGAGAAACCGGATGTAAAAAGCCTTTCCAAGTATCGCGAGGAGGGTGAATGAACCGAGAACTGGGAGCGAGAGTGTCTCAAGAACGACCTTCACCTCTTCAGGGGGCTTGAGGGAGGGAATGAAGGGGATGAGTGCCATCAGGAACAGTACAAGGGAGTTTAACCTTGAGATCCACAGGCTTTTTCTGAGACCCTCAATCCTCCAAAGGACGCTGTTCCTGATCCCCACGGCGAGGTAGTTGAGTATCGCTCCAATCAGTGCAACAATGGAAGTTACCACGAACTCAGCAGGTCCAATGGGGAAGACGTTCTCTATCACAGCCGAGTAAGTGTAGACGGCTGATGCAATCATTAAAACCCATGAAAGTCCCCTTATTAGATAGGCAACTGTGAAGCGCTTGAGGGCCCATTTCCCGAGCCTTTCCCCCACGATCTGTCTCATTCCGATGTAGTACAAAACCGTTGAGGCGCCGAGAAAGGCTATCGAGACGTTGTGGAACTTCAGGGTCAGAACAGCGAGGAGGAGAAACAACTCGGCCAGGATGAGGAGTGGTCTGGGCTTTATGTGTCTCTCAAACTCCATCGGCTCCACCAAAATTAAAGGGAATCAGAGGAACGGATTGCGGAACTTCCTGCCGGGGTAGAGGGCTATTCCCTCAAGTTCCTCCTCTATTCTGATGAGCTGGTTGTACTTGGCGTTCCTGTCGCTCCTGGCAGGAGCACCGGTCTTGATCTGGCCGGCGTTGAGGGCAACTGCGAGGTCGGCTATGGTGCTGTCCTCGGTCTCTCCGGAGCGGTGTGAAACTACCACACCGTAGCCCGCTCTAAAAGCCGTGTATGCTGCATCTATGGCCTCGCTCAGAGTTCCAATCTGGTTCACCTTGAGGAGCAGAGCGTTGGCGGCACCCATCTCTATGCCCTTTCTTATCCTCTTCGGGTTGGTGACGAAGAGGTCATCGCCGACTATCTGTATCTTGCCTCCGAGCTCCCTGGTTATCATAACGAAGCCTTCCCAGTCCTCCTCGTGGAACGGGTCCTCGATTGAAACTACCGGGTAGCTCGAAACTAACTCCTTGTAGAGCTCGAGGAGCTCGTCCTTGTCGTATTCCTTTCCAGCAACGACGTACTTGCCTTTGTCCGGGTGGAAGAACTCGCTCGAAGCGGGGTCCATGGCGAAGGCAATCTCATCACCGGGTTTGTAGCCGGCCTCCTCTATGGCCTTTATAAGGAGCTCAAGCGGCTCGTGGGGCTCCTTCAGCGGCGGGGCGAAACCTCCCTCGTCGCCAACGTTAACGGCGTCTTTGCCGTACTTATCGGCGATGACGCCCTTGAGGACGTGGTAGGTCTCGGAAACCCATCTTATGCCCTCTCTAAAGCTGTCGGCACCGACGGGCATTATCATGAACTCCTGGAAGTCGAGCTCGTTTCCAGCGTGTACTCCTCCGTTGATGACGTTGCTCATCGGGACGGGCATGACGTAGGCGTTGGTCCCGCCGATGTACTGGTAGAGGGGCAATCCCAAAGCGTTCGCTGCTGCCTTGGCAACAGCCAAGGAAACGCCGAGCATCGCGTTCGCGCCGAGGTTGCTCTTGTTCTCCGTTCCGTCGAGCTCAAGGAGAAGGCTGTCTATGTCCCTCTGCCAGGTGACGTCCATTCCGATGATTTCTGGGGCGATTATCTTGTTGACGTTCTCAACGGCCCTTCTAACGCCTTTCCCATGGTAGCGCTTTCCACCGTCGCGGAGCTCAAGGGCCTCGTGTGTTCCAGTTGAGGCTCCACTCGGAACCGCCGCCCTTCCCATGCTTATCGGGGTGTAGACCTCCACCTCAACCGTCGGGTTCCCCCTGCTGTCGAGTATTTCCCGTGCAACGACGGAGGTAATCTCATACGGGTTCTCCATCTTAACCACCTCGGGTGATATTCGCCCCTGGGCATTTAAACCTTAGCTTCGAGCGAAGTTGAAGCGATGGACACTCGTATATATTCTGGGCGCGTATTCCCTTCGGTGATTGCATGAAGAGGGCTCTGGGTTTCATAGTCCTCCTGATGTTCGTTCTAACACCCCTTGTGAGGGCCTGCGTCACGCCTGGGGATTTCTACGCCGTCGAGGTTGTTCTCAACAAACCTGGGATTTCCCAGGAGCTCTGGCGGCTTGAGATAGCACACAACGTTCTCGTTGAAAACGGCACCTTCGTCTTCCGCTCCCACTATGATGGGAGGCTCTACGTCTTGGTCTGGAATGCGAGCGATGGAGTTCACCTCAGGGTTGGGATCCCCCTGAAATGGGTGGAGTACGACCTGCTGCGCTCCTCCTTTAACGTCTCCCTCATGGTGACGGACGATGCCATAGGAAACCTGACCGCCGATGGGTGGAAGACTGATGACAACACCACGTTCTCCAGAGGGGGAGTGACCGTAGCCCTGTATCCCCTTCAGGGTGGCGAATGCACTTCCGATGGGGACTGCGCCACCGGCGGCTGCTCCGGTGAGGTCTGTGCGCCGAGGGAAGAGGCAGGAAAAATCGTGACGTCTTGTGTGTACAGGTCCTGGTACGGCTGCCTCTCACTGACAAGTTGTGGCTGCGTCAACGGCCTCTGCACCTGGAAGCCGAACCCGGCCTTTGAGAAGTGCCTGAGGGAGCACGGGGTTGACCCGTCCAAAGTGATTCGCGCTGGGAGGGTAGAGGTCGACGTTGTGGCGGTTAATAATACTCCCGACGAAGCTGAGGCTTCTGTTAAGGATTTCCTCTCCGCCTTCGGCGTTACTTGCAATCCGGCGCTCATCTTCGTGGAGGACAAAGCTCGGAAACTCGCCCCTACCGTTGATCCCGGGAAGGTGAATGCCTCCGAGGCGGTAAGGGCCGAGCTGGAGTGGATGAGGGAGTCTGGAATAGTCAACCTGAGCGAGAGCGACGTGGAGGAAATCTCCACGGTGGCCCGGTGGGGCTTTGCCGGCCACAACTCCCGCATCGGCTGGTACGAGACCAAAAACGGAACCTTTTCGTGGATTCCTTACCAGGAGAGCAGGGATCCAAAACTCGTCAGATGCGCTTCCCGGGAGATTAGGGAGTACAGGCTTCCCAGTGGCACTGCATACATCGGCCCGACGCCAACTAAGCCTTCGAACTCAACCGTCTCTAATTCATCAGGGAGGTTATGCGGGCCCGGACTGGTTCTTCTGCTGGTGCTGTTACCCCTCATGGCTGGAAAGAGGTGAACTTTTAAACCCTCTTTCCCACGTTTTTGTATGGACTGGAAAAAGAAGCTGTTGGAGGAGGGTTTTCTGGAGCTCGGTCCCTTCAGGGTGGAGTTGAGTCTCGACAACACCTTCCTTGACTTGGATTACATCCCGAGGGTGATAGTCTACGATGAAGTCAGCGGCTCTTGGTACGTGATGAGGAATCCAATCCCCCGAGGAGAGACCCTTTCGGAGGGATGGAAAAACGCTGTGGACGTTCTTGAGAGGGCTTGCAGGTTGGAGGAAGTTGACCTGGGTGATAGAGAAGTTTCAAGACGTTTTATTGAAGTTTTCAGAAAGTTCTGCCGAGAATTTTGATTGGATATTTCCCAGCCTATACTCAAATTTAGAGGCTGTTTCCCCAGTTTTGTGGGAAAAGCCCTAAATATCACCTCACCCATCACTCAGTTTGGGTGGTAGTTGTGGTGGATAGCATCGATATATCTCGTTATATTGACCACACGAACCTGAAACCCTACGCCACGAAGGAGGATATAATGAAGCTCTGCAATGAGGCAGTGGAGTACAACTTCTACGCCGTCTGCGTCAACCCATACCGGGTTAAGCTGGCGAAGGACTACCTGAGGGAGAAGAATGCCCAAATCAAGGTCGCGAGCGTCATAGGCTTCCCGCTCGGAGCGACGCCAACCGAGGTGAAGGTCTTCGAGGCAAAGAAAGCACTTGAAGACGGCGCGGATGAGCTTGACATGGTCATAAACATCGGTGCCCTCAAAGATAAGGACTATGACTACGTGAGGAAAGACATAGCCGAGGTCGTTAAGGTCGCCCACGAGAGGGGCGCGAAGGTCAAGGTCATCATCGAGACCTGCTACCTAACCGAGGAGGAGAAGGTGAAGGCCTGTGAGCTGGCAAAGGAAGCCGGGGCTGATTTCGTGAAGACTTCAACGGGCTTTGGAACCGGCGGTGCCACCGTTGAGGACGTCAGGTTGATGAGAAAGGTCGTCGGCCCTGAGATGGGCGTCAAAGCCGCAGGGGGGATAAGAACCTACGAGCAGGCTCTTGCCATGATAGAGGCCGGCGCAACGAGGATCGGAACTTCGAGTGGGGTGAAGATTGCGGAGGGGGCGAGGAATGAGTGAGATAGACGAGATACTCGATAAGGCCATGAGGGAGCTGAGGGAAGAGGGCCTTAACCCTGACCTTCTCCTCGTTGGTCCGGACTTCCTTAGGTATTCGGCTGAAGTCCTCAGGAAGTATTCGGGAACCCTCAAGATTTACAAGATAGAAGAGCTGGGATTCGACGCAGTTATCGCGGATTCTTCTTTCCTCGGCCAGATACGAAGGGCCTCACGCAGGATATCCATTGAGCCGCTCTTCCGTGAAAGAGAAATGTGGGAAGAGTTCCAGAAGCTCGAGGTCTAAATTAAATCCTCGACTTCTGGATACCTCTTCTTTATTGCCGTTGCAAGTCCCGTCCCCACGAGTATTCCTGTGACGGCCTGCAGGGTGTTGGGTGGTATCTCGGTGAGGGCAAGCGATAGTCCGAGGAGTGGTATCTCGAAGAGGAAATAACCGAGCACCATCTCCGAGCCGCCAAGAACTCCGGCGAGTATTAGGTTGCCCGGCCTGTCGCTTCTCTTGGCGATGTACCCCACTATGAGCCCCTCGAGCCCCTTGACTATCAGGGTTATGGGCGCCCATCCCGCGTATGGACTGAGGGCATCGGCCATCGCGGAGCCAACTCCCCCTGCAAAGGCTCCAACCACGGGGCCAAAGAGCATCGCGGTGAACATTATCATGGTGTCACCGAAGTTAAGGTAGCCCCCCGTGGGGAGGTTTATCTGTATGAGCCTCGTTGCTACGAAAACAAGGGCCGTCATCACGCCCGTTATTGCAACCATGTTGGCACTCCTGAACTTCTTTCTGTTGAACCACAGGTACGCGATGAAAAGGGCAACTGCTCCTCCGAGGATGTACGGGACGTAGGGTTTTAGCGGGTCAAGCACGTCTCCCATGCTCACCACCGCGAGAAATTCAAGTTTCTACTTTAAAAAGCTTCTCAAAAAAGAATGAATCAGCCGAGGGCAGCCCTGAGGCTCTCCTCGAATATCTCCATCGCGACGTCTATCTCCTCCTTCTTGATGGTCAACGGAGGTATGAACCTTATGCTGTTGTCTCCGCAACCGAGGAGGATAAGCCCGCGCTTGACGGCCTCTTTGACGATGGCATCGCGGAGCTTGGGGTTCTTCTCCTTGGTGTCCTTGCTCTTGACGATCTCAACTGCCTGAGCCAATCCAAGACCTCTGGCATCTCCGATGACCTCGTACTTCTCCTCGAGTTCTTTCAGGCGAGCGTGGAGGTAGTCGCCGACCTCCTGGACGTGCGGGAGGAGCTCCTTGACTATCTCGACTACCTCAAGGCCGGCCGCTATTGCAACCGGGTTACCGCCGAAGGTCGAGGCGTGCCTGCCCGGCTTGTCGAAGGCAATGTCAGCCCTGTGAACGACACCGGCGAGCGGAATTCCGCCGCCTATGGCCTTGCCGAACTGGATGGTGTCCGGCGCAACGTCAAAGTGCTCGATGGCCCAGAACTTTCCGGTCCTTCCAACGCCCATCTGAACCTCGTCGTCTGCCAAAAGTATGCCGTAGCTGTCGGCGAGCTTCTTGAGCTCCCTGAAGAAGCCCTTGGGAGGAACGACGTAACCACCTTCACCCTGTATTGGCTCGAAGACTATTGCGCCAACTTCCTCGGGCGGAACGTGTCTAAACACGTACTCCTCGATGAACTCTATAACGCGGTTGATTAACTCGTCCGGCTCGGCGTAGCCGTCGATGTGCCAGGGGTTCCTGTAGGGGTTCGGGTAGGGTATGTGCTCGACTCCGGGCATGGTCGGGAAGAACCTGTCCTGCTGGACCCACTTGCTGGCGGTAAGGCTGAGAACGGCCTGGGTCCTGCCGTGGAATGCATGATAGAAGGCGATGAACCTCTTCCTTCCGGTGCCGTACTTGACGAGCTTCATCATGGCCTCGTTTGCTTCCGCACCACTGTTCTGATAAACCACCTTCTTCGGGAAGTCCCCTGGTGCGAGCTCTGCGAGCTTGTTGGCGAGTATGACAGCGTTCTCGTAGAAGAAGTCGTTCAGAGCGAAGTGGGTGAACTTCTCGGCCTGCCTCTTAACGGCCTCGACGACCCTCGGGTGGGCGTGTCCGACGTTGAGAACGCCAACACCGCTTCCGAAGTCGTAGAAGACGTTTCCGTCAACGTCGTAAACGAGGATTCCATCTCCGTGGTCAATGACTATCGGGAGGGTCTCCGGGTCCTGCGTGGTAACTGCGAGGGCCTCAAAGTTCTTCTCAATAATCTCTTTGGCTTTCTTCCCCGGGAGTTCTTTAACGTTTGGCCTAACCACCATGCGCATCACCGGTTGGGAGTAGGGGTTATCCTATATAAGCCTGTGTTCATCAATGAACATTTTTGACCGAAGAATTTTCGATAAACATCTGGGAGAAATGAGTTTACAAAACGTCGTCACTCATAAGGGCACAAAGCTAATAAACTTCAAGTGGTTTTTGTTTTCGGTGGCTGGATAGTGAGATCTCGCGGGAGAAAAAGGGAGAAGGGTGAAATCGGGAAAGCAATCTTGGCCAGTTCGGTAATAGCCATGGTGATGATAACCACCCTGAACGTTCTCACGGGTAGGGAAGACCTGATAAACGCCTTAGAAATAGCAATCAGGGCCATTCCTTTTGTTGTACTGTGGACTTTTCTCCTGATATCTTTCTTTGAAAGGACTTTCTGTTTGATGAAGACAGGGAGTATCAAGACGATATCATTGCCCTTGAGAGGCCGGAGGATATTGAGGAGTCCACTTAAAGGTGGGGAGATATGAGGAGGTGCTTTCTTCTCGTTGCCGTGATTCTCCTAACGTCCGCGGTGGTTCAAGGTTCCTATCCTCTGAGTGATGTAGTGGTCATTGCCCTCCTCGCATATCTCTGTGGCATCTTCGATAGCACTTCAGGAGAGTGTGTTAAGGAGCCCTATATCATCGGAGACTCCAGTGAAACCGTGTACCTGACGAAAAGGGAGCTTAAAGAACGGTTAAAAAAGAAGAGAACCTCACTCCACGACCTTTGAGTTCCACTCTTCCAAAAGCTCCTTGGCGGAGTTTGCGGCGATAGCTCCCTGGCCCACAGCTACTGCAATCTGCTTGAAGACGTTGGTTATGTCTCCCGCTGCAAAGATGCCCTTCACCTTTGTGCGCATGTGCATATCAACTGGAATGTAGCCGTACTCGTCGGTTATGCCGAGGTGCTTGACGAAGTCCGTTTTAGGTTCATAGCCGATGAATATGAAGACTCCATCGACCTTCATCTCGGTCTCTTCTCCTGTAACGCGGTTCTTCAGCTTCACCGCCTCGACCTTGTTCTCTCCGATTATCTCTGTCACGACGGTGTTGAGTATCGCCGGAATTCCGCTCTCCCTAAAGCGGTCCTGGAGTATCTTGTCGGCCCTGAACTGGTCGCGCCTGTGGACGAGGGTAACGTCTACTCCTATGCCCTTCAGGTAGAGTGCCTCCTGAAGTGCCGTGTTGCCCCCACCAACGACTATGACCTTCTTGCCCTTGAAGAGCGGACCGTCGCAGGTCGCGCAGTAGGAAACGCCCCTGCCGGTGAACTCCTCCTCGCCCGGAACGTGGAGCTTTCTCGGCGCGGCTCCGACGGCTATGATTATTGTTTTGGCCTTGTAGGCCTTTCCGTTCTTTGTTTTAACAGCGAACTTGCACGGCCCCTCGTAGTAGGCGCACTCCGTCGGATCGATCCTCTCGACCTCGTCGAAGACAACGTCAACGCCGAGGTTCTTGACCTGCTCGTGCATCCTGTTGGTCAGCTCCGAACCGCTCACCTGGAGGAAACCCGGGTAGTTCTCTATGAGATCCGTTAAGGCCATGTTTCCGCCCAAGTCTTTACTTATTATGAGTGTTTCAAGTCCGAACCTTTTGGCGTATATCGCCGCGGTGAATCCTGCCGGTCCCGCTCCAATAATGAGCACGTCCCAGGTCTTGTTTTCGTACTCTCCTCCGCGTGAGAATCCTCCCAGACTGAACATCTCTCCCACCCCCGGGCTTTCCTAACGTGGACTATTTAAAAGCATTGTTGCCCAGGAATGTGTAGGTCATATTGGCTTCAAACTCCCGTCTGTGAGTAGGTGGAGGGCGTAACCAGAGAAGGCGGCAAAGCCTGCAAAGAGGGCCTCTCCAGACCTCATGTTAAGGCCGTATTCGGCCAATAAGAGGGCCAAGAGGCCGTAGATTGCTGCAAATGTGAGGGAGTGGACGATGCCCCTGTGGCGTGGCATGAACAGCGTGAAGAGATGCCATGCCGCTAAGGCTCCCGCAGCCCCTATGGTCCAGGCAACGGTCAGCGTTTTCCATTGTTCCCCGAGGGACAGCTGGGCAACCGCCTGGGTGTACACCGCACTCCCCACGAGAACCGCAATCACTGCTTTGCTCCCCCTGTGTATTAGGGCGTTGGGGTGGTCTATATCTGGGAGATCGCTTCCAAAGACGTAGAGTGCGTATCCGAGTAACATCGCGGGGGTGCTCATTTCCAAGGGCAGGTGAAGGTAGGTTTTCATGAGTCCTGAAATCAGGATGAAGAAGGGATAACTGATTAAACCCGTCAGGACGTGACCCTCGTAGTTCATGATTTCACCCGGAAAGGTTTATTACTCTTCTTTCCTACTCTCTCCCTCGTCGAGAAACTTTCTAACGTAGTCCGGAACCTTGTAGTTCCCTCCTGGGTCGCCGACGAGGAAGCCGAGCCTTACGAGCTCGTTGAGACTTTCGTAAACCTGCACACCCGGCTTCTTGACCACCTTCGCAACCTGAATGTAGCTCACGGGTCCTCCATTGAACTCAAATACAACCACTTTGACCAAGTCCTTGTACTCCTTTGGTATGCGTGTTAGGTATTCCTCGAGACTCTTGGGCTCTTCAAGGATGGTCGTCACCACGAAGTCGTCTATTGGGTCAAAGCGGTGTTTTGAGGCCTCTGTAAGGACGTAATGGAGCAGCCTTAGGGTCTGCCTTGGATTACCCTTTCCGAGTCTGTGAATCAGTTTCACCGCATCTTCTGTGAATGGATAGAGTGGATTGTCTGTGTCTTTAACCCTAACACGGTTTAATCTCTTTTTGACGAGTTCGTATGCCTCATCGAGGCTCATTGGCCTTAGCTTGAACTCGTAGTGGAGGCGCATGAAGAAGGCTGGAAATATCTTTGTGTACTCTTCGTAGGCCTCCGGGATACAGGCGAAGGCCACTATACACCCTTCCGGCATGTTGCTGATGAAGTGTCTGAGCATTTCAAAGAACTGTATCTTCTCTTTTTCACTTGCTCCCTGCATGTTCTCAAGCTCGTCGAGGAGAATTGCACAGTACGGGTACTTTCCCATCTGCTCCGTCAAGAGTTCCGCTATGTCCCTGCTCTTGTACTCATTCGTGTCGCTCAACATTTTTTCAAGCCTGTCTATGAAGCCGAGCTTTCTTGAGAGATTTTCAAGGAAGATGTTGGTTCTGCTCTTAGGGGGTTTTATTGCGTAGAAGATATCCCTGGTCAGCTTGAGAATGTCATTGGTGTCCACCTTGACGTAGAGGGCCTTTCCCCTGTGCTCCTCAATGGCCTTGGCTATGCTCTTGAGCCTCTGCGTTTTGCCCATTCCGAGGGGACCTACGATGCTCAGCGCTATCGAGCTTTTATTGCCGATCACTTCGGAGATTATCATCTGGAGGCGCATGTCGACTTCTTGATAAACGTGAATACTTTCAACATCCCGTATTCCCTCGCTTGCGAGCTGCTCAAAGGGGTTCCGAGAAAGGCCGTAAACTTCGTATGACTGGTAGGGATAAAGCTTAAGGCCACTGGATTCCATTTAACCTCACCGCACTATCTTTGCATTTGGAATATAAAAGCTTGTCCATTGGTGAGCTAAGATGATTCTCCTCGTTACGACACCGCCTGGACGGGAAGGCGACGCGATGCTTGAACTGGAGTGGGCTCTTGGGAAGGTCAGGGTCAGGGGTACGGAGTGGAAGGGGGTTCTAATAGCGAATACCTCTCTCTCAAAAGGGGAAATTATTGAGAGATTGAAAAGTTTTGAGACGCAGGCGATACAGCGCGTGGTTCCTCTCGATTTCGTGGTTCCCGCCAAGAGGAAGGAGATAGAGAAAGCAGTTCTTGAACTCGGGGAGAGGATTGATGGAACATTCGCTGTCCGTGCCAGGGTTAGGGGGAACAGAAATCTTTCTCAGAGGGAGCTCGAAGTGAAACTCGGTTCGCTTCTCGTTGGGCTGGGAAAGAGAGTAAACCTGGGTGATCCTGATTACACGGTCCTTATTGAGGTGTTTGGGAAGAGGGCCGGGATAGGGCTCTTGAGAAGGGGTCTTAACCTTCGCTTTGAGGTGAGGGAGTGAGTATGTTCAGGAGTGTCTCTTTGACCAGTCCATGGGATTCATCTGGGGGTCGTGGGACCCAAAGCTTAATTTACGTTGGGACGAAATGGGGGTGGGGGTAGAAATGTTTGACGTTGATGGCATAATAGAAAGACTCCAAAAGTTGAACTACAGGGAAGCCCTTGCGTACTGGATTAAGAGTGAGGAAGAGGAGGCTGAATTTTACAGAGAACTCGCAGAACGTTCCCGGGCCCTTAACCTTCCGGAAAGCTTGATACAAACGTTTGAGAGGCTTTCGAGGGACTCTAAGAGGCATGCGAGGGAGCTGGCCAGGGAGTTCCGCGAGAGCTTTGGGGTGGAGCCGTCGAGCGATATCCCGCCCCTTGAGGTGCTCCCCGTGTTGAACAAGTTGGAGCGAGCTGATCAGGTTGGAGAAGTCCTTGAGGCCGCCATGGAAAGTGAGCTGGTTGCGATGAACGCGTACAGAACACTCGCCGAAAAGGTTGGGGATGAGAGGCTCAGGGAACTTTACCTCAAACTCTCTGAGGTCGAAAAAAGCCACTATGAAGCCCTTAAAAGGGAATACGAGATGTTGGGTGGTTGAAATGGTAGTGGAGATTCTCAAGGAACTTAGAAAGCTCAACGAACGGGAGCTGCTTAGCTACTGGGTCATGGGGGAATATGAGGAGGCTGAGGTCTATTCTCGGCTCTCTGAGAGGGCAAAGGAGCTTGGGCTTCCGGAGGATGTCGTGGAGACGTTCAAAAAACTTGGCGAGGAATCCAAAGCCCACGGTGACGAGCTTTATAGTGTCTATCGCCAGAAGTACGGGGAGGAGCTCGTGGAAGTCAGGATTCCTAACGTGGAGAGCCTCAACGTCATGGGAAAGTTCTGGAAGGTAAATGACCTGGGCGATGTCTTTAGGAACGCTCTTGAGAGTGAAAAACTGGCCGAAACTATTTACTTAAGGCTGGCCGAGGAGGCCGAAGGCGAGTTGAGGGAACTTTACCTTCGCTTGGCCGGTATTGAGCGGGGCCACTACGAGACCCTTAAGGCACTTGCCGATAAAATGGGCATTCCCCTTGATGGGGATGAAAAGGAATGTGGGGAGAGGGCTTAGGCCTTTTTTGCCTTTTCCTTGGCCTTCTTCTGCTCCTCAAGTTTCTTCCTTATATCCTCGATTTTCTCCTCCCCGAGCGGGATGAATGGTTCCCAGTTGTCGTAGCTCGCTAAGAGGAACTCGTCGCTCATCTGGAGCGCTCCTGTCGGACAGACGTCAACGCATTGCTTGCAAAAGACGCATCTTGCCGTCCAGAGGGCCACCTTCCTGATGTCGGGTAAATAAACGAAGACCCCCGCAGGGCAAACCGTCACGCACATCCTACAGCCGACGCACTTGTCAACGTTGTACTCCAGTTTTCCCCTGAAGTCCTCTGGAACCGGCACTGGCTCCCTCTTTGGAAAGAGGTTGGTCGCTGGCTTCTTTGCTATGTTCCTTAGCACCGTTGGAACCAGTATCGGCGCCCTCACATTATCACCTCCATCGCAATAAGCAGTGACCCGACGAGAGACGCCAGGAAGACGTTCTTCCAGAGGAAGTTCACCACTTGGGTTATCTTCAGCCTTCCCGTCACTGCTCTAAAGACGCTCTCGACGACGAAGAGAAGTGCAAAGACCTTCAGCGTGTGGAAGAGCAGGTTCACGATGTCCGCCGAGAGACCCGTGAGGTTGAGGTAGTTAGCTACTCCCCAGGGGAAGAATATCGCCACGACGAGAGAAGCGGCTATATAAGCTTTGAGCGCCTTCGTCAGCTTGAGCAACGCTAAATACCTCCCGCTGTACTCAACCAAAAGGCCCTCGGCTATCTCCTCCTCTGCATCAGGTATGTTGAAGAACCCGACCTCAATCTCGCTCGCCAGCCAGACACAGAAAACGTAGAGGAGTATTATCGCCCCAACGAAGCTCATTGGAGTGCCTATCTCCCAGATGTTGTGCTGGTAGAAGACCCCCAGGCTGAATGGCTTGTCAACGCCGAGCTTCCCGAGGCGCCACATTATTGCAAATATTGCCAGCATCATCGCCGGCTCCCTCGACACCATTATCGTCGCTTCCCTGGAGGCACCTATCTTAGCGTAGGGACTGCCTGAGCTTATGGCACCGACTATTTTGAAGAAGCTTATCAACGCCAGGAGGTAGATGAAAACTATCACGTCGCCTTTGCCCGATAAAATCGGCGGGAAGCCCATCGGCGTGTAAGCTAGGAGCGCTATGGCAGTCGCTAAGGCCAAAAGGGGGGAAGCCCTGAACATGTAGTTGGCGGTGTTTGGAACTATCGTCTCCTTGCTGAGGAGCTTTAGGAAGTCGTAGAAGGGCTGTATCAGTGGCGGTCCTACTCTGCGCTGCATTCTCGCCACTAACTTCCTGTCTATTCCTTCCCAGAGGAGTGATGCCAATGAGACGAAGCCGTAAAGCCCGAGAAGGCCCGTGATTGGGTAAAAGATGTTGCTCATCACGTCCATCCCCATCACCTCGAACAGGTGACTCCGAGGGGGCTTGGATCTCCCTTCACCCCGGGGTTAATCTCTCTGGTTTTCTTTATCGATGCCTTGAGGAGGTCCTTCTCCGTCAAAATTCTCTTCTTTTTGCCCTCAATTACCGCCACCCTGTCGGTACAGCTCAGGCACGGATCTATTGAGGCAACCGCAACCACAAAATCGGCAACTTGGTCGCCTTTAACGCCTTCAGCGACGGCGAAGAGGTTCGGGAAGGTCGGCTCCCTTGGCTTCCAGCGGAGAGGCTTGTCG
>Ga0256833_1000664_pt1 | contig 26540 bp, 24 predicted proteins | sample 356284metaG_FD_190535 | JGI IMG/M metagenome (GOLD analysis project Ga0256833, IMG submission 190535) | Hydrothermal vent microbial communities from Mid Atlantic Ridge, Atlantic Ocean - 356-284 | ecosystem: Environmental > Aquatic > Marine > Hydrothermal vents | place: Atlantic Ocean: Mid... | reverse complement strand
CCTCATCAAGTTGTATCCCTGCTGCTGAAACGTATAGAAATCTTTTGCTCTTGCCCCTGAGTATCTTGCCTACACAGTGCCTTGGTCTTGATTTTATGCGAAACGCACTCTTTGATATTCCTATCACAGGACTCCTTGCATCAACAGCATGGAATAGATGTGCCCCGAGCCCTGCCCTTCCATCTGGGAGCCACGTATAGCCGTCTATGAAGATAAGCCCAAGGGGTTCATGGATTTTTTCCAAGACTTTTAATATGCAAGGAAGCTCGCGTTTGTAAAAGCGTCCAGGCTCGTAGGGCCTTACCCCATTAATGAAAACTCCATAATTGTGTGAAATGGAGATGGAATCACCCTTGGTAGAATCTGTCACGATGGCAGCAGAATAGGCCTTGGAGCCTTTGTAGGCAACGTCTATGAAGGCATGGAAGGATTTCATGGCTTTTTTGGAGATGGGGGGATTTGAACCCCCGACTTCCACGTTGCGAACGTGGCGCTCTCCCAACTGAGCTACATCCCCGTGTTGCCCAATATAAACAAAATCTATGACTGAAACAAGGATCGTCTCATCCGTACATTCAATATCAGGCCGATACCAACCAGGGTCGTGATTACCGACGAGCCTCCATAGCTGACAAGGGGCAATGGAATACCAACTACGGGAAGAAGTCCCAAAACCATGCATATATTGATCAGCATCTGCCAAAATATCATAGAAGTAATCCCAAAAACGAGGAATGAGCCAAATCGGTCTCGGGTGTTGTGGGCAATATGAAGACATCTTGCAAGCAAGAGGAAATAGACCGAAACGAGAAGGACTGCCCCTATGAAACCCCACTCTTCAGACCAGATGGAGAATGCAAAATCCGTATGTACCTCTGGCAGAAAGTTTAGCTGTGCCTGAGAACCCTTCATGAATCCCTTACCGAATAATTGGCCTGAGCCTACCGCAATTTTTGATTGAATGACATGCCATCCGGCACCGAATGGATCTGCTTCAGGATTTAGAAATATCTCCACCCTTTTTCTCTGATAGGGCTTCATTAGTTTCCATACCAAGGGAAAGGCACAAAGAAGAGCCCCCACTATGGTGAGCAAAGAGCCCCATTTGAGCCTTGCGTAGAGGACCAGTGATCCATAGATGATTAGAATCAAAAGGGCAGTGCCAAGATCAGGCTGTTTGAAGATCAGTATAAATGGCAGCGTAATTAAAAGGGTTGGTTTTATTAGATCTTTAAGACCAAACTGTTCCTTCTCCTCTTGGGCAAAATAGGAACTGATTACTATGGCGAGGAGTAGCTTGGCCGGTTCTGATGGCTGCAGATTGAAAAAGCCTAAGGGGATCCATCTTTGCGAGCCTTGGACAGATTTTCCAATGACCATAACAAGGATGAGAAGGATGATGGTCGTAACGTAAAGGTGAAGGGAATATTTGGAAAGCTGCCTGTAATCAAACACCATAACCCCAACCATGAGTACAGTGCCAACGAGATACCACTGAAGCTGTTTCCACTGGAAAGGGTAGCCGGCAGCAGTGCTGGCACTCCAAAGATTGATGAATCCAAGTACCATTATAGAAAGGAGGGAGAGAAGGAGAACATAGTCTATTTCTTTGAGGATACGTTGATCTATCATCATTTTTTTAGAGTTTTCGTTGAAGTATGGTTGCTGGCTTGGGTGATCTAAGTTGCAGCCACCGTTCTATGACTGCCCTTGCCACAGGGGCAGCTGCCGATCCTCCATGCCCTCCATGCTCTATTATCACTGCTACTGCTATTTGAGGATTATCCGCAGGTGCCAAGGCCACAAAAAGGGCATGATCCTGGTATTTCCATGCCATTTTTTCACTTTCCCGACGTTTTGCCTGTTTTATCACTTGGGCCGTGCCTGTCTTGCCAGCTATATGAATTCCTGGAATGTAACATGATCTTGCCGTTCCATGTTTGTCTTCTGTCACTCCAATAAGATCCTTTTTTATGACAGTCAGAAGCCTTGAATTTACAGGGACCTTGGCTTGAAGATCTGGAGGCTCACTCAATATGTATTCGGGCCTAAAAAGCTTTCCTCCATTTCCTACTGCTGCCATCATGCGAGCAAGTTGAAGAGGGGTCACAAGGAGAAATCCCTGACCTATGGAGTAATTTAGTGTTTCCCCCTTTTGCCAAGGCTCGTTGAATCTTCTTCGTTTCCATGCCCTTGTGGGTACAAAACCTGACTTCTCGTTTGGAAGGTCAATACCTGTTTTTTTGCCAAGTCCAAAGCCGAAGGCATATTTTGATATTCTGTCCATGCCAAGCTTGAGCCCAACGTTGTAGAAATATACGTCACACGATTGGACAAGTCCTTTGTAGAGGTCTGTCTGCCCATGTCCGCCTTTTTTCCAGCAACGAAATCGTCTGCGGCCAAGTTTTAATGAACCGTTACAGAAGAAATGGGAGTATGGATTTATTACCTTTTCCTGAAGACCACCGGCTGCCATGATTATCTTGAAGGTGGAGCCAGGTGCGTATTGCCCTTGAATGGCCTTGTTTACAAGGGGAGTAAGAAGCGGATCATTAAGCTGCTTCCATTCCATTTGTGTCACGCCCCTTGCAAAGATCCTTGGATCAAACTTTGGGCTACTTGCCATGGCAAGCAGTTTGCCATCTCTTGGGTCAAGTGCCACAAGTGCCCCAGATTTGCCAGAAAGGGCCTCCTCTGCTGCAAGCTGAAGATCCAGGTTTATGCTAAGCTGTAAGTCTTTTCCAGGCAGGGGCTTTCTGGTCTTAAGGACCTTGATCATCCTGCCTTTTGCGTCCACCTCTATCATCCTGTAGCCGCTATTTCCCGCAAGCTCCCTTTCAAATCTGAGCTCTATGCCTGATTTTCCCACCAGATCCCCAGGCACAGCATGAGGGAAATTGCCGCTTTTAAGCTGTTCGAGGCTCACTTCTCCAAGATAGCCAAGCAGATGCGGTGCCACAGTGCCATAGGGATATTGCCTGGCAGGGGCAACATCCACCACTACCCCTGGCAATCTGTAAAGGCGGGCCTCTACCCTTGATACCTCTTCCCATGAAGCATCCCTTTTTACTATTACAGGCAAGTAAGAGGGTTGATCCTTGGCAGCAACGAGTTTCATGCGAATGTTTGTGGCAGGTTCATCAAGCAGCTTGGATAACTCCATTAGTAGTCCTTCAACATCCTTGACATCTTTTAAAACAACTCCGATGTTAAAGCTTGGCTCAACCCCAGCTATAAGTCTGCCAGAACAGTCCAAAATGTTTCCCCTATAAGACTGGAGTCGTACATACTTGATGCTGTTTTTTTCAGAAAGTTCCTTGAACTGTTTGCCCTTGTAAATCTGGAGATACCAAAGCCTTGCACATAGAAAGGCAAAACAGCAAAGAAGAAATATGTTGCAGTAGAAACAGAACTGGTGTCTTTCCTGTTTGCTTCCTGTATCGAAGCGTCTAAGTGTAAGGTGTGTATCTGGAGGTTTGATCTCAGGCTCGTTTTTCATGGGCAAACCTTGTATGCAGCTCGTTAAGTAATGAATAAAATTTGTCACAAAGCCAAAAGACCAAAGGCGCTATTGCAATGTTAAGTCCTGATTGGAAAAGACCCCAGGGCCATAGAAGTTCCGGACTGCCACTTCCTGCGAGCTGCATTACCAGTATTTCAACAGATATGAAGCCTGTGACAAGATATGCCTGCCACTTTGTAAGCTCAAGCACATTTGAACGCACGAAGTATACTGTGAGAAAAGCAATAAGATAGGAGACTGGAAAAAGAAAGAAATGGATGGAAGAGAAGGTGGATGCCAAAAAACCGGCAAAAATGACGGTCAACATCCCTTTTTTTATATCCTCAGTAAGGGCGAGCCAGCATATAAGGGAAGGAATGGGGTCTATATGTAAAAAATAGATGCTGCACAGTATGCACCATGTGCTTTCAAGTAGTAGGGAAAAGTAAAAAAAGACAAAAAATACCAGCGCGCCTTTCATCTTATCTTGTCCTTATCAGGACTTTTTAGCATTACAAGAACCTCTTCTACCTGGTCAATACGCGAAGACGGCTCAACTCCAATAAACTGAAAAAGATCAGATTTGTCACCAGGTCCCACAAGCTTGACCTTACCTATCATAAGGCCCTTTGGAAAGATTCCGTCAAGGCCAGAGGTTATGATGATATCGCCTTTTTGTATGTCAACACCCTTTTTCACATAGTCCAAGACGCATCCTCTGGCACCATCGCCTTTAAGTATCCCTCTTGCCCTGTTTCTTTGGACTATGGCGGCTATCCGACTGTGATAGTCTGTAATCAACATAACCTTGCTAAAAGACATGCTCGTCTCTATCACCCTTCCCAAAAGGCCTCCCTGACCAAGGACAGGCATGTCAACTGATATACCGTCCTTTTTCCCTGCATCTATGGTCACAACTGCCCGCCAGGGCGCAATGTCCGTACCCACTATGTGTGCGACCTTGGTCTGCCACTCCTGCGACTCCTTTATTGCAAGAAGCTGTCTGAGCCTTCGGTTTTCTATCAAGGCCTCCCTATAAGTTGTTATCTCATTTTCGAGCTCTGCAAGCTGTGCCCTTAGGACCTGGTTTTCCTCTTTGACGTTTTGGAGAACTACATAGGCATTCCAGATCTGTCTCAGCCTTGAAAACGGATTAGTGAGCAGGCTTTGCAAGTGGCCATTAGTGTCTTTTATGGCCATCTCTACAGGGAGTATAAGCCTCGATTTTGTAAGGATCCCAAGGGTGATGATTCCGGCAATGGTAAGGAGTATGGAGACTACCAATAGCCTTTTGGTAGCTTTTGACTTTTTGGGAGATTGATGCGGCAATTTTCAGGCTATCAAATCAGTTTATCATTATTTCTCTCAAGATGTTTATGTTGTCCAGAGTCTGGCCAGAGCCAAGAACGACAGATGAAAGGGGGTCGTCCGCTATTATGATGGGCAGACCAGTCTTTTCACGAAGAAGTTTGTCCAAATTTTTAAGCAGGGCGCCTCCGCCAGTAAGCACAATTCCCTTGTCAACTATGTCTGCTGCAAGTTCAGGAGGGGTCTGTTCAAGGGCTATCTTCACTGTTTCAACTATGGTCTCTACCTGCTCGGAAATAGCGGCCTGGATCTCTGAGGCATCAACCTCTATGGTCTTCGGGACCCCTGAGACCAAGTCCCTTCCCTTTATCTCCATTTTCTTGTAAGGAGCCTCAGGCATCACGTCGCCTATTTCCATCTTTATCTTTTCAGCCGTATGCTCACCAATAAGAAGACTGTAACGCCTCTTTATATGGTGCAAGATGGCATCGTCCATGCGGTCTCCTGCCACCCTGACAGATCGACAAAATACGATTCCTGCAAGGGAGATGACGGCAACCTCTGTTGTCCCTCCTCCAATGTCTACAACCATGTTGGCAGTGGGTTCTGTGATGGGAAGGCCAACACCTATGGCAGCTGCCATTGGTTCTTCTATGAGGTAAACCTCACGTGCCCCAGCCGACTCTGCAGATTCCCTTACTGCCCTTTTCTCTACCTGGGTGATGCCTGAAGGCACGCTTATTATGATCCTTGGACGAACCAAGGTGCGTCTGTTGTGTACCTTCCTGATGAAATAGCGAAGCATCGCCTCTGTGACCTCAAAGTCTGCAATGACGCCATCTTTCATTGGCCGAATCGCGACGATGTTGCCAGGTGTCTTGCCAAGCATCATCTTAGCTTCCTTACCTACTGCAAGGACCCTGGCCGCCCTTGCATCTTTTTTTACTGCAACCACAGAGGGCTCCCTAAGTACAATACCCTTTCCCTTTACAAAAACCAGGGTATTTGCCGTACCAAGGTCTATTGCCAAGTCGTTGGAAAGCCACCCAAATAGGGGACCAAATACCATGAAAATGTTCCTTCTTTTTTATTCAAAGTAGAGACAGGATTTTATAGACCTGTCAAAAAAGAGCTGCCAAAACCTAACAAAGAGACTCTCAAAAAGCAAGGAAATATGGTGGGGCCATGAAGTAATGTTTTTGGTCACGTCGGCGTAATGCACTTGACATAAACGACTCAGATTAGTAAAAATTTGAGGCTTCATTTTGAAAATTATGACGCGCTTAAATCTAATCTCAAATATAGTAAGGAGTCGTTGAGTAATGAAACGCACTTTTCAGCCAAGCAACATCAAGAGGAAGCGGACCCATGGATTTAGAAAACGCATGAGCACCAAGGCAGGGAGAAAGGTTATTTCAAGGCGCAGAGCCAGGGGCAGGAAAAGGCTAAGCGTCTGATATACTTGGCAGAGGGTTGAAAAAAAAGAGATTTTCGCTTTCTAAGGCAGAGAGGATTTCAAGGAGCCAGGACTTTAAAAGGGTTTTCATCAAGGGGAAGAGATACAGATTCCCGGAATTTACATTGGTGGTAGCCCCAAATGATCTGTCATTTTCAAGAATTGGTATTGGGGTTGGCAGACGTTTTGGAAAGGCGGTTTTAAGAAACAGGGCCAAAAGGCTTTGCCGTGAGCTTTTCAGGTTAAACAAAGATAGCCTGCCAAAGGGAGTGGATATCATATTTCTTCCCAGGCAACAGCTTTTAAATAGCAGCTGGCAAAGGCTTCAGGAACGAATGGCAGAGGTAGGTGGGATAATTGAAAGAAAGATCGGAAGCCACAAACGCAGTGTCAAAACCATTGGTCTTACCACTCGTGGCCTTGATTAAGGCCTACACCCTTTTCATATCTCCTTTCCTTCCAAGGACCTGCCGTTTTTACCCAAGCTGTTCCTCGTATGCCATTGAGGCATTACTCAGATATGGCATTGCCAAAGGCCTGTTGCTATCCATCAAAAGAGTCCTTAGATGTCACCCGTGGCATCCTGGTGGCATAGATCCTCTGCCCTGACATAACCTGATTTTAGCAGACAAACGGATGGGAAAAATGGAAAATAGAGCTCTTCTGGCTATTGTACTTTCAATTGCGGTGCTTGCGGCTTTTCAATATTTTTTTGGTAACAAGATGCATCAAAATGTTCCCCTTTCAGCAAACACAAGCGCAAACACCACCAATGTAACTGCAACTGTTAATAAGAATACGCAAAAACAAGCCACCCCCAATGAATCAATCAAAAAAGAAGAGGTAAAACCGTTAAAGAAGCTGGTTTCTAAAGCCAGTAACCATGCCCAAAGGGGCAGGGATGTGATTGTAGACACCCCTTTGTTTCACGCCACATTGTCTGAGAATGGGGCCACATTCAAACATTTTATACTTAAAAGATACAAGCAGACCGTCAAAGATGATTCACCCGGAGTGGACCTTGTTAATGTGAACCCGCCACTTCTTCCACTTGGAGTCACGATAAAAAGTGGTGGCGAAATAGATCTTCGTACAAGTTTTTTTAAGGCTGAAAAAACAAGAATTGATTTGGATAGCAGCTCTTCACCAGCCAAGTTGCGCTTTGTTTGCCCATTGGGTGAAAATGCCACCCTCATAAAGCAGTTCACCTTTTATCCAAACAAGTATGTAGTGAATCTCGTAATGCGTCTTGAAGGCGCTGGGGCGGACAGATACACAGTCTTTCTTTATGATCGCCCCTACAAGGCATCAACAAGATACGTCTTTTCAGGTCCTTCATATTTTTCAAAGGCGACAGGGCTTGAGGAGATAACCTTAAAAAAACCAGGAGACACTCACACGTATGCGGGAGAGCTTGAGTGGTTGAGCTACGGTGACAACTATTTCATGACGGCTGTCATACCCTTAGATAAAAAGGGACCCTGGGATGTACGTATGAGCCTTTTGGACGATAAGGGGCTTACTGAAAGCACCATGTCCACCAAGGTGGCAGGAGCTGTTTCAAGAAGTCCCATGGTCCTTGGGAATATGAATGTGTACATCGGTCCAAAGGAGATAGAGCGATTAAAGGCAGTTGGGCATGATCTTTCAAAGGCCATCAATTTTGGCTGGTTCGACCCCATTGCCAAGCCTTTGCTCTATGTCCTTAACTTCATGTATAAATATGTTCACAACTATGGAGTTGCCATCATACTCCTCACTGTGCTTATAAAGGTGCTTTTCTGGCCACTTGCCCACAAAAGTGCCCAGTCTATGAAGACCATGCAGAAGCTTCAGCCAAAGCTTCAAAAGCTTAAGGAAAAATATGGAGATGACAAGGAAAGACTGAATCGAGAGCTAATGCAGCTATATAAGACCTATAAGGTCAATCCCATGAGCGGTTGCCTGCCAATGCTGTTACAGATACCAGTATTTTTCGCACTGTATAAGGTCCTTCTCCAGGCAATCGAGCTTAGGCATGCCCCATTCATGTTGTGGATAAATGATCTATCGGCACCAGACAGGCTCATGATTCCAGGCGTCGAGATTCCCATGGTTGGCGGACTTCCTGTTCTCACAATTTTGATGGGGGCATCCATGTACCTACAACAGAAAATGTCGCCATCGTCACTGGATCCTACCCAGGCCAAAATGATGCAGTTGCTGCCACTTGTCTTTACAGTTATGTTCATAAACTTTCCGTCAGGGCTGGTGCTTTACTGGTTGGTCAACAACATTCTTTCCATAGTGCAGCAATATTATGTAAATAAATTTACAGATTAGAGAAGAAGTGGAAGGTCGCGGAGATATATGAATCAGACAACAGTTGAAACAAGACAGTTTGAGGACAAGACAGTTGAAAAGGCAATAGAGGCAGCATGTGAATACTTCGGCTGCGCAAAAAAAGATCTGGAGATCGAGATAGTAACAAGGGGCTCAACAGGTCTTTTTGGTCTTGGAGGGAAGAAGGCAAAGATAAAGGCCAAACCAATCACGCCAACTGTCAAAGAGGGGCCCAAGGAAGAAGAGGCCGAACCTGCAAAAGAGACAGTTTCTGGCCCAAAGGAACAAAAAGGGGAACAAGAAGCTGCTGTCAGAAACGGCGTCGAGGCTGACACTGCCAGACAGACCGAGGCCCAGGGCATTGACAGGGAACAGCTTGAAAGACATGTGTCTATTGCCTGCCAGATCACCAATGAAATCCTTGAAAGGAGCGGGCTTTCCGGTAAGGCAAACGTGGTGGCCCAGACAGCCAAGCCTTATATCAACATAACAGGAGATGATCTTTCCCTTATAATTGGCAAGGAAGGTCAGACCCTTGATGCCTTGGAGTACATTGTGAATCTATGTCTCAGGCGAAAAGACACCGGTGTTAACTACAGGGTTATGCTTGAGGCCGCAGGTTACAGGGAAAGACGCAGAAAGAACCTTGTCTCCATGGCAGAAAGGCTTGCAATAAAGGTGAAAAGAAGTGGCAAACCGATAGCCCTTGAACCAATGCCGGCAAGGGAGCGAAGGATAGTCCATGTGGCTCTAAAGGAGTTCAAGGGGGTAAGAACCCATAGCTCTGGGCAGGGAAGCAGTAGAAAGGTGGTGATTACACCCCTTAGGAAAAAAAGACGCCAGAGGAAACAGAGGAATAATCAATAAATTTTTCCTTGATTGTGGGAATTTTTTCACTTATTCGTGGCTTCTCGTAGGAAAAGTCATCTGTTTGCCTTTTTGTTTTAATGCACCTATTTGACAAGGAACAAGATACCATAGCTGCCATAGCAACCCCTGTAGGTCGTGGTGGAATCGGTATAGTAAGGCTTTCAGGCAATAAGAGTCTTGCTATTCTAAGGTCCATATTCAGACCGTCTAATCCCCACTGTTCTTACAAATCACATACGCTATTTCACGGTTTCATATTCGATCCTGAGACCGGGACGGAAATAGACGAGGCCCTTTGTGTATATATGAAGGCTCCAAAGACTTATACCAGGGAAGATGTGGTGGAATTGCAGTGTCACAGCGGACCTGCCGTTCTCAGACAGATCCTTGATCTATGTCTAAGGTGCGGGGCAAGGCTTGCAGAGCCGGGAGAGTTTACAAAACGCGCATTCCTTAGCGGGCGCATCCATCTTAGCCAGGCAGAGGCACTTAAAGACGTGGTTGATGCCCAGGCATCCGGTATGAGCCTTATGAGTGTAAAGGGCCTTAAGGGAGACCTGGAAGATCGCTTTTCAGCAGTCAGGGATGGTCTTTTGCACTGCATTTCAGCCCTCGAGGTTGCAATTGATTATCCAGAAGATGAAGGTGAGATCCTTGATCAGGAAGATGTTAAAAAGGTGCTTGAGGAACAGGTCATAGGGCCAGTGTCAAGGTTGATCTCATCCTTTGAAAACACCCAGGTCTTTCGTACTGGTGCAAGGGTAATTTTGGTCGGAAGGCCAAATGCCGGGAAATCGTCACTTCTAAATGCCCTTTGTGGTGAGGAAAGGGCTATAGTCACGGAAGTTCCTGGAACCACGAGGGATGTTATAGAAAAGAATATAGAACTTCAGGGAATCCCAATCGTACTTACAGATACAGCCGGGATAAGGCATAGCCCAGATCCGATTGAGGCCATGGGAATGGAAAGAATAAGAAAGCTTGCCCATGAAGCCGACATGTTCTTGTGGCTGCTTGACCCGACCCAGGGGACTGGAAGGGAAGAAAGGGAAGTCGCAAATCTCCTTTTGGCATTTGGTGGCAAGAAGGTGATCCTTGTAATCAACAAGATGGACACGCTGGACGAAAAAATCAGGAAGAATATTTCAGAAAGACTCTTCAAAGGGCTTTCAGGCATGATGAAGGTTTCTGATTTGAAAACCCTTGATCCATGCCTGATATCTGCAAAAACGGGGCAGGGGCTTCAGCAGCTTTGTGAAAGGATTGTAAAGGGCCTTCTTGGTGACAGAAAAGCAAAGGATGTGGATGTTGCTCCAAATCTTAGGCAAAAAGAGGTGTTAAAAAAGGTCTTGGACCATGCCAGGAGTGCCAAAAGGGCTTTGGGTAAGGGCCTGTCACCTGAGATCGTGGCCATAGATCTTAGACAGGCCCTTGATGAGCTTGGTAAGGTCACTGGGGAGACAGTGACCGAAGATATACTGGATAGGATATTTTCCCAGTTCTGTTTGGGTAAATGAAACAGATTGCTACTTTGTCTCTGAAGTAGGCCTTCCAGCTATCTGACTCCTTGCAACCCTTATTACCACCTTTGGTGCAATCTCAAGAGAGACGATGTTTTCTGACAATGCCGATATCCTACCTATTATTCCACCAGAGGTTATGACTTCATCCCCTTTCTTAAGAGATTTCAAGAACTCCTGATGCTGTTTCTGCTTTTTTTGCTGGGGCCTTATAAGGAGGAAATAGAAGATCAGAAAAATGATTATGAGGGGCAAAAATGCCATGATTGGATTTCCTTGTCCTCCCTGTGCACCACCTGGTGCAGGTCCCATAGCATAGACGATTTGTGAAAACATCCGTATTTCTCCTTTTCATTGGGTGTGTGATATTTTAATGAAATTTCTGTTGAAATTTCCTAATGATGCCTTTTTTCGTAGAATTCTTTTTTGAATTCTGAAAAATTGCCTTCCTCGATTGCCTGTCTCATCCTTCTGAACAGCTCCAGGTAGTAATGGAGGTTGTGTATAGTGTTCAGCCTGTAGGACAGGATCTCCCTGGCCATAAAGAGATGCCTAAGATACGCCCTTGAATAGTTCCTGCATGTGTAGCAGTTACATTCAGGATCGACTGGCCTTTCATCAGAGGCAAAACGAGAATTCTTTATAACAACATGGCCAAAGGAAGTAAAGAGCATACCGTTTCTGGCATTCCGTGTAGGCATGACACAGTCAAACATGTCCACTCCAAGGCTTACACATTCCACAAGATCCTCGGGTGTCCCAACCCCCATGACATAACAGGGGTATCTTTCCGGAATGAGAGGGCGGCACAGCCCTATCATCTCAAAGAGAAGCTCCTTTGGTTCCCCAACACTTAGCCCTCCAAGTGCATAGCCGTCAAAGTCAAGGGCAAGGAGCTCTTCCACATGGCGGATTCGCAAATCCTGGAACATGCCTCCCTGCACGATACCAAAAAGTTGAAGTTCTTTTCTCCGCCTTGCATCAATGCATCTTTTGGCCCATCTTGTGGTGAGATCAGTAGCCTCTTCAGCCTCTTTTTTTGAACAGGGATAGGGAATGCAAGTATCAAGTGCCATCATTATATCAGCCCCAAGATCTTCCTGGATCTCTATGGAAAGCTCCGGGGTGAGAGTGTGTAGCGAGCCATCAATGTGAGAGCGGAATATGGCTCCCTCTTCCTCTATCTTTCTAAATGATGCAAGGCTGTAAACCTGAAATCCGCCGCTATCTGTAAGAATGGGCCTGTGCCAGTTCATGAATCGGTGGAGTCCTCCCAACTCCTTTATAAGCTTGTGCCCTGGTCTTAGATAAAGATGATATGTATTTCCGAGTATGATTTGGGCATTTAGGTCAACCAGTTCGTATGGGGCAAGGGATTTAACACTTGCCTGTGTGCCAACAGGCATGAACACAGGGGTTTTGATCACGCCGTGAAAGGTCTTGATCCGTCCTGTGCGGGCCATTGTTTTTTTACATTTCTTGCCCTGGGAAAAAAAATCTGTCATGACATGGCTGACCTTATGGAATCAAGAAGCCTTTGATGGATACCCTCAAAAGGCCCGTTTGAAAGTATTACGTATACGTCACCCGGGGTCAGATCCTTCAGGATCTTTTCTATGATTTCACTGGCATTTGCACAAAAGTGGGCCTCTTTACCCATGGCTTTAAGATCATGTACCAGCATCCTTGAAGAGAACCTGTCACCTTCCGGTGCCTTTTCAGGCTGGGGTACATCCCTTACAAATATCTTGTCTGCTGCCGTAAAAGACAAGGGATAGTCTTTCTGAAACACGGACCTCCTACTGGTGTTTGTGCGGGGTTCAAAAACGGCAACAAGCCGCCTGTCCCCATATTTCTTCTTTAGTGCCCTTAAGGTCTCTTTTACAGCATGGGGATGGTGGGCAAAATCGTCTATTACAACGATATTGTTTACTATACCTCTTACTTCTTGACGCCGCTTAACCCCCTTGCATGCACCTATCCCTTTGGCCACTTTTTCCATGTCCATGCCAAAGCGGTCCAAGAGGGCGATAACTGAAAGACAGTTCAGGGCATTGTGTTGCCCGGGAAGCCTGGTTCGTACCCTGATCTTTTGCCCTTTTGGGCCAAGTGCAATAAATGAGGTGGATTCACTGTGGATCTCAAGATCCATCAAGCGCCAATGGGCATCTTGCCTAATTCCGTAGGTGACCACATGGCATGTTGCAAAGGAGGCTGCCTCCATTACGCTATCCCAGTCCTTGCAGGCAACAAGCACCCCATCATCAGGAACAAGGCGTGCAAATTCCTTAAAAGACTCTTTTATTTCATCAAGGCTGTTGAATATGTCTGCATGGTCAAACTCCATGCTCGTAATTATTGCCCCAAAAGGGCGATAAAATAGAAACTTTGAGACCTTTTGGAAAAAGCTTGAGTCATATTCGTCTCCTTCCACCACAAACCACTTTCCAGAACCAAGGCCAAATCCGCTCTTCCTGTCCATGGGGACCCCGCCTATCATGAAGCCTGGGTCTTGGCCGCAGGCCTCAAGGGCAGAAAGGACAAGGGTGGAGGTTGTAGTCTTGCCGTGGGTTCCTGTTACAACAATTGGTTTTCGTTCAGAAAGAAAAAATTCTCCCATGGCCTGGGGGAAAGACATGTAAGGGATTTGTCTCTCCAATACAAAACGGGCACAAGGATTGTCTTTTGTGATGACGTTCCCAATTATTATTAGATCCGGATTTTCACGTTCCAGGTCTTTGGGTTCGTAACCTTCATGTACCTTTATACCAAGCTTTTTTAAAACCCCATCCATAGGCGGATAGCAGCCAGAGTCTGCTCCTGTAACCCGAAAGCCCTTTTCCTTTAAAAGGCCTGCAAGGGCTGCCATGCCAGTTCCACAAATGCCAAGAAGATATATCTTGGCCCCCTTTTCCAGTAAGTATTTATCTTGTTTCATTGCTGTCTTTCTCCAGACTTCACACTATAGCCTTGCTATTTGTGAGGAACAATTGTTTTTGTAACGGTTTATTACAGGTTGTTACATGTTATTGGCAGGCAATGGAAAATCTATAAGGGAATACATTTGCAAAAGGTCATTAGCGTACATAAAAGCAGAGGGATCTTGTAATTTCGGTTTCAAATTGATAGTTTACTCGTTCTATGAAAAGAGACAAATGGGCGGCAATAGACAGGGCAAGGCGCATTCTTGGCCTTACGGAACGAGCCACACGGAATGAGATCAGGGACGCATACGTTAAGGCATGCAGGCTGAATCACCCTGACAGGCTCAAAGAGAATGAGGATTCTGAGGAAAAAATGGCACTTATAAACAGTGCCTACAAGCTGCTTATGGAATATGCAGATAACTATCGGCTCAATTTTCTGCCAAACGAGGATGGCATGGATGATGAGGACTGGTGGTTTTACCATTTTGGTCAAGATCCAGTCTGGGTAGGTGAAAAAGAGGAATAGGAAATGGCACTTGTTGTTCAAAAGTATGGTGGAACCTCCGTTGCAAACTGCAACAGAATAAAAAGGGTTGCAGAAAGGGTGATAAAAAGAAAGAAAGAGGGTGATGACGTGGTGGTGGTCCTTTCTGCCATGGCAGGTCAAACAAATTATCTAATATCCCTGGCCCTTGAGATGCAGAGTCAGCCAGATAAGCGAGAGCTTGACGTTCTTCTTTCTACAGGGGAGCAGGTCACTATCTCCCTATTTTCCATGGCGGTAAAGGCCCTTGGTTTCGATGCAGAGTCCTTTCTTGGTTTCCAGATACCTATAGAAACGGACACATCCCATACCAAGGCGAGAATAAGAAACATTCCCACAGATAAACTTAAAAAGGCCATATCCCAGGGAAAGATTCCGGTAGTAGCAGGTTTTCAGGGCGTTGATGAACTGGGCGATATAACCACCCTTGGAAGGGGAGGCTCAGACACAACGGCAGTTGCAGTTGCCGTTGCCCTTGGGGCTGACGTTTGCGAGATATATACAGATGTGGATGGTGTGTTTACTACGGACCCGAATATATGCCCGTCTGCAAGAAAAATAGAAAGGATATCCTACGAAGAGATGCTCGAGATGGCAAGCCTTGGGGCCAAGGTCTTGGAGATACGCTCTGTTGAGTTTGCCATGCGCTACGGCATGCCCCTTCATGTAAGATCCAGTTTCAACGACAACCCCGGTACAATGGTGGTCAAGGAGGATGAATCCATGGAAGATATATTGGTTTCTGCAGTTACTTACAGCAGAGATGAAGCCAGAATCACAGTGAAGAAGGTTCCAGACAAGCCAGGCATTGCGGCAAGCATCTTCAACCCAATCTCAGATGCGAATATAGTCGTTGACATGATTATTCAGAATACCAGGGAAGGTAACCTTACGGACATGACCTTTACTGTTCCAAAAGGAGACTACGAACAGGCCATGGAGATAGTAAAGCGCACTGCCGACAAGATCGGGGCCGAAAGTGTTGCAGGGGACAAGGGAATATCCAAGGTATCCATCGTTGGCGTTGGAATGAGGAACCATGCCGGGGTGGCAAGCAAGATGTTTGACATTTTGGCAAAACATGGGGTCAACATATTGATGATTAGCACATCGGAAATAAAGGTCTCTTGTATAATAGAAGACAAATTTACAGAGCTTGCAGTACGGGCGCTTCATGAAGGTTTTGGCCTCGATAAGGAGAACGGTTGATTCGTTCGAGGGGTGTTTCTATGACGAAGAAGGTAGAGATTTATGATACGACCTTAAGGGATGGGACCCAGGCGGAAAACTTCAACCTTTCCGTTGAGGACAAGGTTCGCATAGCACAAAAGCTTGATGAGCTTGGTATAGATTATATAGAGGGTGGTTGGCCAGGATCAAATCCAAAGGACCAGCAGTTTTTCTCTGAGATCCGCCAATATAACCTTAAACACAGTCGTATTGCAGCCTTCGGCTCCACCCATATGGCAAAAAATAAGGCAGAGGAAGACCCAAATCTTAAGGCACTTGTGGCCTCAGGTGCTCCGGTTGTGACCATATTTGGAAAGAGTTGGGACATCCATGTAAGGGATGCCTTGAGAATAAGCCTTGAGAGAAATCTTGAGATAATCCAAAGCTCTCTTTCGTTTTTGAGGCAACGTGTCGAAACGCTTTTTTATGATGCGGAACACTTCTTTGATGGATTTAAGGCAGACAGGGATTATGCCATCTCCACCTTAAAAAAGGCGAGGGATGCTGGCGCCGAGTGTCTTGTCCTTTGTGACACAAACGGCGGTACCATGCCGAATGAGATAACCGAGATCGTTAAGGCCGTAAGGGATGAGCTCGGGGAGGATACGCCTGTTGGCATACACTGTCATAACGATTCTGAAATGGCAGTTGCAAATTCTGTACTTGCAGTGATGGCAGGGGTCAGCCAGGTGCAGGGTACCATGAACGGGTTTGGGGAAAGGTGTGGAAACGCAAACCTTTGCTCCATTATTCCTGCCCTTGCACTAAAGCTTGGATATGAGTGTGAAGCGGGAAGACACCTTGAAAAGCTCACAAGTATTGCAAGGTTTGTTTACGAAATAGCAAATCTTGCCCCAAACAAGTATCAGCCCTATGTGGGGGCAAGTGCCTTTGCCCACAAGGGAGGTATACACGTAAGCGCTGTTCAGAGAAATCCTGAGACCTATGAGCACATCAGGCCGGAGCTTGTTGGAAATGTGCAAAGGATTCTCGTTTCGGATCTTGCTGGCAAGAGCAACGTACTGGCCAAGGCAAAGCAGTTTGGCCTTGACATATCAAGTGACGATCCCCTTGTGCTTGAGATAGTCTCTCGGCTAAAGGAACTTGAGGCCCAGGGTTTTCAGTTCGAAGGTGCAGAGGCATCCTTTGAGCTTCTTATGAGGCGGGCGAGCGGAACTGCAAGAAAATATTTTGACCTGGTTGCCTTCAGGGTCATTGACCAGAAGTGCAAGGAGGATGAGCCGCCACAGGCAGAGGCAACAGTGATGGTAAGGGTAGGGGGCAAGGTCGAGCATACGGCAGCAGTTGGAAACGGCCCTGTAAATGCCCTTGATAACGCCATCAGAAAGGCCCTTGAGACATTTTATCCCCAGCTTAAGGAGATGACCCTTGCTGATTACAAGGTGCGGGTTTTGCCAGACAGCCCAGGGACAGGCGCCAAGGTAAGGGTTCTTATAGAGTCCAAGGATTCCAAGGACAAATGGGGTACAGTTGGTGTCTCACATGATATAATAGAGGCAAGCTGGCAGGCCTTGGTTGATGGCATATGCTACAAACTGCTAAAGGATGAAAAGGGTTCGAGCTGATAGCCATTTCATAGATCCAAGGTACTTTATGGCAATATGCCTGTTTCTGCTCCTTTCAGTGGCAGCCTTTGACCTGCTATCATATTCAGAAGGCATTTTTTTCAAAGATGGATCAGAAAGTAGTATCAATGTGAAGCCCCTTGAACCTGTGGCTGATGTTAGGCTCTTTCTTTTTGGGAAAAGAGCGGACATAAATAGGGCCACCATGGAGGAGCTGGTCCTTGTTCCTGGAATCGGTGAGCGCCTTGCCCAGTCTATTTTGGACTTCAGAGAAGGTGTCGGTTTTCTTTTTGATGTAAACGAGCTTTTGAAACCCTTTGGTCCACTAAATAGCCGGGCAATTGCCGTTTTAAAGGAATATTTTGATACCCCTTTTTTGGAAAAATAGGATCCAAGTTTTACAAGGAGAAGACAGATGGTTCAGAATCAAGGTGCAAGTGTAATAGCAATGGCAGGTAAGGGAGGTACTGGCAAGACCACCCTTACTGCCCTTTTGATAAAGTATCTGGTTGAGACCGGCAAGACCCCGGTCCTTGCAGTTGACGCAGATGCAAATGCAAACCTAAACGAACTTCTTGGTCTTGATGTTGACGTGACCCTTGGGGAGATACGGGACAGGATGAAGACAGAGACACCCCAGGGCATGACAAAAAACGAGTTTATGGAGATACACATAAACCAGGCGGTCATAGAGGCAAAGGGGTTTGATTTGCTTGTCATGGGTCAGCCAGAAGGCCCTGGCTGCTACTGCATGGCAAACTCCATTCTTGCCCAGGTCATGGAAAAACTCTCCAGAAACTACCGCTATCTCGTGGTTGATAACGAAGCGGGGATGGAACATCTGTCTCGGCTAAATCTTAGAAAAATTCATACCCTTTTTGTGGTATCAGACCCGTCTGCCAGGGGTGTCCTTACCGCTGCAAGAATTGCGGACCTTACCAAGGCCCTGCAGGTGGATGTAGGGCAAAAGGTGTTGATCGTGAACAGGGTTCCTGAACCTGTGCCAGATGCCCTTGATGAGCATGTAAAAAAGGCAGTTGACCAGACGGATCTGGTTTTTGGAGGCTACGTTTCGGCAAGTCCAGAGGTCTTTGAAAAGGAAATGGCGCAGGAATCACTGTTGGATCTTCCGGATGAAAGCAAGGTGATTACCCAGTCCTTTGGAATATTCGACAGGTTTTTAAAAGAGGGATAACAGGTTACGCTATTACCTCATATCTCTTCTGTGACGCCTGAATAGACAAGGATAGCCTTTCCTTCAAGATAGATATCGGGCATGTTCTTTGAGTCTGATTTTTCAAGATGAACCCTGAGTCTTTCTCCTCCTGATGTGACAATATCTACAGGCGTATTGACAAGCCCCTTTAGCCACGACATCAGGGCACTGGCAGCTGCCCCTGTTCCACAGGCGTAGGTTTCTCCCTCAACTCCACGTTCATATGTTCTAACCTTTAACTCCGACTCTGTTTTGGCCTCTATGAAATTAACATTGGCGCCTTTTGGGGCAAACTCTTCATGATATCGTATCCTTCTTCCAAGCTCGGCAACTGGTTCCTTCTCAACATCCTTTGTATAGACCACCACATGAGGCACCCCTGTGTCTGCATAGTCCACCTTTAGTCTTTGGCCATCAACATCTATGGTTATGTCCTGCCTTATGTCCCTTGGAGGAGTTAGCTGCAGCTTTACCCTGTCTTCATTCACCTCTGCCTTTATGATGCCTGCAAGGGTTTCAAAACAAAGCCTTTTCTGACACATTCCAATGATGTAGGCAAACCTTGCTGCACATCGGCCTCCGTTGCCACACATTTCCGCAATGCTTCCATCTGCATTTAGAAACATCCATCTGAAATCTGCCTTGTTGGAATCCTCTATGAGAATGAGTCCGTCAGCACCTATACCAAAACACCTTTTACAAAGCCTTCTTGCAAGCTCAGGCGCCTCTTCATGGGCAACCAGGCCTTTTCTGTTGTCTATGAGTATGAAGTCGTTGCCGCTTCCCTGCATTTTTTTGAAAGAGATTGCCTTCATATCAACATCCTTCTTCTGGGATGGATTCACCTTTTACAAGATCCTGCCAGGTTTCCCTTTCTCTTACCACCTGAAATCTGTCGCCATAGACCATAATCTCTGGCACCCTTGGTCTTGAGTTGTAGTTAGAGGACATGGTGAATCCATAGGCACCACTACTCATGACCGCAATGAGGCTTCCTTGCTCAAGCTGTGGCAATGGGCGGGATCGCGCAAGAAAATCGCCTGTTTCACAGATTGGCCCTACAACGTCTGCTTCCGCAAGTTTGTCTTTGTCTGTTTGCCTTACTGTTCGAATCTCATGGTAGGCGTCGTAAAGGCTTGGCCTTCCAAGGTCATTCATGCCAGCATCTACGATATAAAAACGCTTTTGCCCATTTTCCTTGGTGTAAAGTACCTTGGTCACAAGCACTCCGGCGTTGCCACAGATGGAACGTCCTGGCTCAACGATGATGGTCTGATCCAGTTCTGCCGCCTCATTCACAATGGCACTTATGTATTCTTCAGGCTGGGGAGGTGTTTCTTTAGAGTAAGAGATGCCAAGTCCGCCGCCAAGGTCTATGTAGGAAAGACAGATGCCCATGTCTGTTAGCCTTGAGACGAGCTTTTTAAGCCTTCTTAATGCATCTAAAAAAGGGGCCATTTCTACTATCTGTGAACCAATGTGACAGTCTATTCCGGTTATCTCAAGCCAGGGGTCTTTCATGGCCTTTTCATAGGCGGAAATGGCCCTTTCCATGGAAAGACCAAACTTGTTCTTTTTAAGGCCGGTGGAGATGTAGGGGTGGGTCTTGGCATCCACATCCGGGTTTACCCTGAAGGAAATAGGCGCCTTTTTGCCCATCTTTTTGGCAACCTCAGACAAAAGGATCATCTCCTGCTCAGATTCCACATTGAACATGGCAATGCCCTCACTTAGGGCATATTCCATTTCCTGCCTGGTCTTTCCAACTCCAGAATAAACAACCCGTTTTGCAGGAATATTTGCCTTAAGGACCCTGTAAAGCTCTCCACCTGAGACAATATCTGCCCCTGCACCAAGGGAACCAAGGCAATTTAATACTGCAAGGTTGCTGTTTGATTTTACCGCAAAGCACACAAGATGCTTTTTGGTGCCAAAGCCCCTTTTGTAAGCGGCAAATCGTTCTTTTAGATGCGAGGAAGAGTAACAGTAAAAGGGTGTGCCAACCTCATTGGCAATGTTTTCGAGGCTGACCTGTTCGCAAAAGAGTATTCCATCCTTGTATGAAAAACAGTCCATATGAAAGGTCCTTTCTACTTGACAACTATGTAACTTGGTCTTGAAGGTTTGCTCTGGTTGGGTGGGTAGGAATCATCAATTGCAGTTACCCAGTATGCATAACGGCCCGGCCTTAAAAAGGTCCGGTCTATAAAGGGAGGGCCTGAAATGGCCTGAAAGTTGAGCTTTACCACAAGGCCGGATTCGTCCTTTCTGAAAATGTAGTATCCAACAATTCCAGGGCGTTCAACCTCCTTCCATGTCACCTTTATCCCTTCCTTGGTCTTAGAAAGTCTAACCCCTGTTGGAGCAGGTATATTCTGAAGGCCCCTTGCCTTTACCGTAATTGTAGCTGATTTGGGGCCTTCAATCTCCGTATCAAAGTATTTGAAAATTGCCGAGACCCTGTAGGAGACCTGGCGGTACGTTCTTCTTATCTTGTCAAAAAATCTGGTCTTTTCAGTGGTCCCAGATAGAACATTCCAATCGGTCTCGTCTCCAAACTTTCTGTATATCTTATATTCCAGGCGACCTGCCAAACTTTCGCCATTCTGAAAGGCCGTTGGAGCGCGCCACGTTAGCTCCACACCTTCTTCGAACACCTTGGCAGAGAGGTTTGTGGGGGCTTTTGGAGGGCTGTGCCATGCAAATGAGACCTTGTTTGAATAGTCAGACACATTGAAAAGCCCTTTTACGGTCTTGACCTGATATGTGTAATAAAGGCCCTGTCTTAGGGTGGTATCTTCATAAACGATTCTTTTGCCAGGCTCGGGCTTCTTATCATACTTGATTACTATAGGTTTCCCATATCTTGGCGGGCAGGTAAGACATGCGGCATCAAGAGGGATCTCGGCCTTATAAAGATGGAACTCCTTAATGTGGGAAAGGGGACTTCCGTCATGGTTTCTTCTTGGGACACTCCAGCTAAGGATGGCCCCATCTTTTACTATCTTGTATGAAAGATCCTTAATGCGTTCAGGACGCAGGGTCCCTGGAGGGACAGGGGCCCTTTTTCTACCGCAATCGCAAAGAAAGAGGCTGACAATCAAAAGCCCAAGCAGGATCAGTAGGTGTTTCTTTATTTTTAAACGTCTTTCCTTTGTTCCTTTAGCCATAACTTTGCCTTTTCGATCGCATCCCTTACGGCCTCATGACCAGTCCCACCAGGGCAGTTCCTTGACCTTACAGAGCCTTCTACGTCAAGAACCCCTTTTACATCTTCATCAATAAGGGGATGCAGGGACTTTAGTTCCTCCATGGAAAGATCACCAAGTTCTTTAGACATCTCTATGCAGCGGGCAACAGCCTTTCCAACCACCTCGTGGGCCTGTCTGAAGGGCAGCCCTTTTCTCACAAGATAGTCAGCAAGGTCAGTTGCAGTAAGATAACCAGAAAGGGTATCCTGCTGCATGCGTTTTTCCTTTGGGCGCATATTTTCTACAAGGCCTGACATGACCGCCAAGGACAACTTTACCGTATCTGTTGCATCAAAGAGCTGTTCCTTGTCTTCTTGAAGATCCCTGTTGTAGGTCAGCGGAAGGCCCTTGAGCGTTGTTAAAAGGCTGATCAGGCTTCCGTATACCCTTCCTGTCTTTCCCCTTACAAGCTCAGGCACGTCTGGATTCTTTTTTTGGGGCATGATGCTTGAGCCTGTGCAGTATGCATCTGGAAGCTCTACAAATGAGAATTCAGAACTCATCCACAGAATTAACTCTTCTGACAGCCTGCTAAGGTGCATCATTATGACAGAAAGGCAAAAGAGAAATTCAAGGGCGAAGTCCCTGTCTGCCACTGCGTCCATGCTGTTGGCACTTAGCTTTTCAAATCCAAGTTCCTTTGCAGTCATGAGCCGATCTATGGGGTAACTGGTGCCAGCAAGGGCAGCGCTTCCAAGAGGGGAAACGTTTGTCCTTTTTAAACTGTCTGCAAGGCGCATTCTGTCTCGCTTGAACATCTCGAAATAGGCCAACATATGGTGGGAGTAGAGGACAGGCTGGGCCTTTTGAAGATGGGTAAAGCCTGGCATGATTACGCCCATGTATTTTTCTGCCTGGTGGACAAGGGCCTGTTGCAGCCTTTGAAGAAGTTCGTCCAAGGCGGCTGTCTCATCCCTGACATAAAGCCTGAAATCCGTGGCCACCTGGTCGTTTCTGGATCTTGCCGTATGAAGCCTTCCGCCAACAGGCCCCACCAGCTCCGTAAGGGCCTGCTCTATGTTCATGTGGACGTCTTCAAGCTCCTTTTTCCAGGCAAACCTTCCCTGTTCTATGTCATCAAGGATCTTCTCAAGCCCCTTGATGATGGTTTCTGAGTCCTCTTTGGGTATGATTCCCCTTTCTCCAAGCATCCTTGCATGAGCTATGCTGGCTCTAATGTCTTGTCTGTAAAGCCTGCGGTCATAGCTTACAGACTCGGTAAATTCCTCTACCAGGGCGTCTGTTTCCTGTTGGAAGCGACCTCCCCAAAGTTTTTTGCCTTTTTTTGTGTCTTTGTGGTTTTTCATTGCCCTTTTTCTAAGGTTAACTAAAAAAGGCAGAAACACTTATCTGCTTCTGCCTTTTTATAGGTTAATGCAGGTTATGTAAACCCAAAAACAAAAGGACCTGCACTATTGGAATGTCACTACTATGTTCCCATCTCCCATGACGACAGGTATTTTTCCTGTTCTTTGGTCAGAGAGTCGATGGAGATGTTCATGCTTTTGAGCTTGAGCCTTGCTATCTCTTTGTCTATCTCCTTGGGAACGCCATAGACCTTTTTCTCAAGTTTTTTGCCCATCTGAACCATGTATTCTGCACAAAGGGCCTGATTGGCAAAGCTCATGTCCATAACGCTTGAAGGATGGCCCTCTGCTGCTGCAAGGTTGATTAGCCTTCCTTCTCCAAGCACATAGATGCGTCTTTCATTTTCAAGCAGGTATTCCTCAACGTAAGGCCGAATGGTTCGTTTTGACTTGGTTACCTTTTCAAGGCCTTCAAGGTCAAGCTCCACGTTGAAATGCCCTGAATTGGCCACAATGGCCCCGTCTTTCATCTTGAGGAAATGTTCCTGCCTTATAACGTGTATGTCTCCTGTAACGGTACAGAAGAAATCTCCGATCTCTGCTGCATCGGCAACTGGCATTACCTCAAATCCGTCCATCACAGCCTCCAGGGCGTGTATGGGATCAACCTCTGTCACAATGACCCTGGCGCCGTGGCCCTTTGCCCGCATGGCTACCCCCTTGCCACACCAGCCGTAGCCGCACACCACAAATATGGAGCCGGCAATCAGGCGGTTTGTGGCCCTGATTATGCCATCAAGGGTTGATTGACCGGTGCCGTATCGGTTGTCGAAAAGATGTTTGGTGTCTGCATCGTTGACAGCAATTATGGGGTAATGGAGCACGCCGTCTGCTGCCATTGCCTTTAGCCTGATGACGCCTGTGGTGGTCTCTTCGGTTCCGCCAATGATTTTGTCCAGAAGGTCCTTTCTTTCCGTATGAAGGGTAGAGACCAGATCAGCTCCGTCATCCATGGTTATCTGGGGATCTGCAGATATTACAGAGCGAAGATGATCGTAATAGGTGTCATGGTCTTCCCCCTTTATGGCAAAGACAGGGATCTTGTCATGCACAACAAGGGATGCGGCCACATCGTCCTGGGTACTAAGGGGATTTGAGGCGCAAAGATAAACATCAGCCCCTCCTGCCTTAAGGGTCTGCATAAGGGCGGCCGTTTCAGTGGTAACATGGAGACATGCCCCAATCCTTACACCTTTAATGGGCTGCTCCTTTTTAAACCGCTCTTTTATCAAGTTTAAAACGGGCATGCTCATTGCAGCCCACTCGATCCTTAGTTTGCCGGAATCGGCAAGGGATTCATCCTTAATGTGAAAGTTCATCTTGCCTCCTTTAGAGTCCTGCCTGTTCCTTAAGCTTATCCACCATGTCCAGTTTTTCCCAGGTAAATTCAGGCTCCATGCGTCCAAAATGTCCATAGGCTGCAGTCTTCTTGAAGATTGGTCTTCTAAGATCAAGATAGTTTATGATGTCTTTGGGCTTGAAGCTGAAGTTGTCCTTAATGAGCTCAACTATCCTGTCCTGGGATATCTTCTCGGTTCCGTAGGTGCGAACGTTAATGGCAAGGGGTTCGGTCACACCTATGGCATAGGCCACCTGTACCTCGCATTCGTCTGCAAGGCCTGCTGCCACAACGTTTTTGGCAACGTATCTTGCCATGTAGGATGGGGAGCGATCCACCTTCGTTGGATCCTTTCCGGAAAAGGCGCCTCCTCCATGGTGTCCACGGCCTCCGTAAGTATCCACAATGATCTTTCTTCCCGTCACCCCACAGTCAGCAAGGGGACCTCCAACCACAAACCTGCCAGTGCTGTTTATAAAGTACCTGGTCTTGTCTGTCAGATGCTCTGAAGCAACAACCTTTTTTATGACCTCTTCTATTACCGCCTCTTCTACCTCTTTATGGGTGACATCAGGGGTGTGCTGGGCAGCTATGACCACTGAATGAACCGACACCGGTCTTCTGTCCTGATATTCTATGGTGACTTGGGATTTGCCATCCGGGCGAAGAAAGGGGATGATACCTGCTTTTCTGACCTCAGCAAGCCTTTTTGCAAGCTTGTGTGCATACCATATGGGCATTGGCATGTAATCAGGGGTTTCGTTACAGGCATAGCCAAACATCAGGCCCTGGTCACCTGCACCTATGTCGTCATCCCTGTCAACACCCATTGCGATATCGGGAGACTGTTTGTCTATGCTTATTAGAACTGCACAGGTTTGCCAGTCAAAGCCCATGCTGGAATCGGTGTAACCAATCTCTTTTATGGTTCCTCGAACAACCTTTGGCATGTCAACGTAACTTTCAGTTGTGATTTCTCCGGCTATAAGGGCAAGTCCAGTGGTAACCATTGTCTCACAGGCAACCTTTGCATAAGGGTCCTTGGCAAGAATGGTGTCCAGAATGGCATCAGAGATTTGGTCTGCAACCTTGTCTGGATGGCCTTCTGTGACCGATTCAGAGGTGAAAAGAAAGTCTGGCATCATATCGGATAGTCCTCCTATGGATTGGATAGGGCTGCTGCACTCTGCTGAGAGATTGACGCAGCCATAAAAAAACCGGCCTCTGCCGGGTCAGTACAAAATGGCGGAGAGGGTGGGATTCGAACCCACGGTACACCTTTCGGCGTACACTCACTTAGCAGGCGAGCACCTTCAGCCACTCGGTCACCTCTCCGCATGGTTTGGCGGAGGGAGTAGGATTCGAACCCACGGTGCCCGTGAGGGCACAACGGCTTTCAAGGCCGCCGCCTTAAACCACTCGGCCATCCCTCCTAAGGTAAACCTTCTGGCTGGTAAGGACACTAATGTAATTAGCCATTGATCCATAGTCAAGAACAAGAAATGCACCAAAATCCACCGCTAAAAGAATGAAAAAACCTCACTAGTGGTGTAATTTTAGTATGTTAGATATGATGAAGAAGAAAAAACCATCACCAACGAGGTTACACTATGATTTGCCACAAGGTATTCTTCCTATCAAATATGAAGTAGAGAAAGACATGCAGGGTCTCGAGTGACAGTCAGGTGGTGACTCGGTGGAGGATATAAATCTTCTTGAAGCCCATGAAGGTTTGTGTAGATCGGTTTGCAGGGTTGAGATGGTGTTGATTATTGACAAATAGGAAAGTCGCCTGGCCAATAACCGGCGATGAAACTATTTTTCAATCCTTCACTTCCCGCACCCACACCTTTTTCCCATCTGAGACCACCACTATCTTTATCACATTCTCAAACCCCTTTGCCTCAAGCTCCCTGGCATAGGCGCGGGTGTTTATCTGTTCCATGGCCTCACTGATGGCCTTTTCAGGATCTTCTTCATAAAAGCCTGTTATGCTCTTCATCTCCATGAGTATTGCAGGCCGGGTCCTGTCCTTCTTGGGTAGGATGAGTATGTCATATCTGCCGTAACCAAGCTCCCTGTTGGAATCTATCTCGTATTCC
>Ga0256833_1000663_pt1 | contig 26548 bp, 18 predicted proteins | sample 356284metaG_FD_190535 | JGI IMG/M metagenome (GOLD analysis project Ga0256833, IMG submission 190535) | Hydrothermal vent microbial communities from Mid Atlantic Ridge, Atlantic Ocean - 356-284 | ecosystem: Environmental > Aquatic > Marine > Hydrothermal vents | place: Atlantic Ocean: Mid... | reverse complement strand
CCCGCTGCTCCAGGGCGTAGCTGAAGAGGTGGTTGACCGCGGCCTTGATGTGCTGGTCCGTGGAGCTCAGTTCGGTGGCCGAAGCCAGGCGCACATACTGCTCCAGGTTGCCGATATCGACGGTGGCGCCGGCAGTGGCGGTGCCGAACTGGGTCTCTGCCGCGGTGATGGAGCGCTGAAACCCGAAGAATTCGGCCAGGATTTTCTTGATATCGGAGCGGGTGGAGATGTAGGGCCGCACCTTGACCTGGTTGGCCCGCTCGATGTCTTCGAGCACCGCCTGGCTGTCCGGGCTGTAGATCACCACCTCGAGGATGCCGTCCGTCATCTCGAAAGGCAGGATCAGGTGGTTGATGGCAAAGGAGCGGGGGATGGTCTTGGTGACGATCTCCATGTCCAGTTCCAGGGGATCGAGCTTCTTGAACGGGATCTTCAGGGCCCGGCCCACGGCGCGGACCATGAGTTCCTCGCTCAGGCACATCTCCTTTTTGCCGGGGATCTCCAGGTTCAGGGAGATAATGATATCCAATAGGTCGGGAAAACCGCGGTCCAGTTTACGGCTGTCCCCCTGGCGGCGGCCGCCGAACTGTTTGAGCAGCTTCTGCCGCTGCTTGCCCTTCTGCAGGATGATGAACTGCCGCTGCTCGCGGGAGAGGAGTCCCTGGCGGACCAGGATATCAAGGAAGGCGTCGGAGTTGTAGAATGCCATACCACCGCTGCGGGGCAGAGAGAATCTGAAGGACGGCGCCCCTGCAACCATCCGCATGGGCGGGGAACCGGGGCAGGAACGGCTGCGATAACGAATCGTTCTCTCTATCATCTCGCCTCTGCCGGCGAGAATCAAGGATTTTCTGGAGCAGGGAGCCGGATATGATGCCAGAGCCGCTGGCTGCGGGAGGAGCCACGTATCTCCCCGGCTACCGGCCGGAGAGAAAGGTGGCGGACGCGGAAGTCAGCCCTGCCAGCCATGGGCGCCGATCAGGTTGACAAAGCGCACCTGTTCAATGGTCCGCACCAGGATCTCGCCCTCCCTCTTTTCAACGAGTTGCAGACTCTGGCTCGCCTGGTCGCCCACCGGGATCACCATCCGACCCGGATCGGCCAGTTGTTCCAGGAGCGGCTCTGGGATCCTCGGCCCGGCCGCGGTGACCAGGATACCGTCGAAAGGCGCCTGGTCCGGCCAGCCGATGGTGCCGTCGTCGATACGGGAGACGATGTTGTAGTAGCGCAGCCGGTCAAAGACCTTGCGCGCCTGTCGCAGCAGGGCGTCGATCCGCTCGATGGTGTAGACCCGCTCGCAGAGCCGGGAGAGGACCGCGGCCTGGTAGCCGGAGCCGGTGCCGATCTCCAGGACCCGCTCATGCCCCGTAAGCTGCAGGGCCTGGGTCATGAGGGCGACGATATAGGGCTGGGAGATGGTCTGGCCGCCGCCGATGGGCAGGGGATGATCGCCATAGGCCTGGACCTGCATGGCGTCCTGGACAAAGAGGTGGCGGGGCACGGTGCGCATGGCGGCCAGGGTGGCGGGATCGCTGATGCCGCGGGGAATCAGCTGCTCCTCCACCATCCGCTCCCGGTTGATGTCAAAGGTGGAGACGGCGCTCACTTGACCTCTTCCCAGGTAAAATCGTTCACCCAGTCCCGGTCCGCCTCGTTGAAGACCCGGTATTCGCAGCCGGTCACCAGATCCCCCTTGAGGGTGATGACTATCATCTCATATCCCTCGCCGCCGACCCAGGAACCGATCACCGGCGTCTTGCCGAGCAGTCCCTTGCGATCCTCGTAATAGACATACTCCTCCACCCCCGGCGACACGGTGCGGTGGCCGTTGGGCTCGCCCAGGTAACGCAGGACATCGTTGCGGGTCGACACGCCGGGCTTGATCAGCGAGGCATCCGAGGCCAGATGCCGCACCGGCTTGGACGAACAGCCGCCGAGCAGCAGCAGAACCGCACAGAGCACAATCAGCACACGACGCATCGGATACCTCCACTGATGACCCGCGCCACCAGGGCCGGGCTCGAGAAAAAGATACAATCCTGACTTTCTCCAGCCATCGCGGCCAGGGGGAAAGAACAAAAGGTCATGTTCATATATCGTGAACACGACCTTTTTTCAAGGCAAGAGTCCGCCCGGCCGACCAGAGCGCCTATTTATCGGCAATGCGCTCCATGATCCGGTAACTGCGGCCCACCATCTCCTGGGAATCGACCAGCAGGCCGGCCTGGATCATGGCGTTGTCGTAGATCTGCTCCACCAGCATGGCGGCGAAGTCGCTGTCCGTGCCGTGCAGGTCGGCAAGTTTCCTGATCAGGGGACTGGCCGGGTTGATCTCCATATCCTTTTTGCCGGCCATGGCCGGCCCGGCATCCTGGCTCGAGGCCTGCATGATCCGCTCCATGGTCGAGGTCATGAAACCGTCCACATTGACGATCATGGCCGGGCTCTCCACCAGGCGGCTGGAGGGCCTGACCTCCTTGACCCGGTCGCCGAGCACCTCCTTCATCCAGGAGCAGAGCTCCTTCACCTGCTCCTCGGGCAACCGCTCGCCGTCTCCGGCCTTCTTTTCCTCTTCCCCGCCGGTGGTCTCGGGCAGGCGCAGATCGGCACGGTCGGCGGAGACCAGCTTCTTGCCCTCGTACTCCCGCAGGTGACTGAGGACAAAGTCATCGATGGGCTCAAGCGTATAGATGATCTCGATCCCCCGCTTCCTGAACATCTCCACGTAGGGTCCATGCTCGATGGCGGCCCGGCTGGGACCGTTGATATAGTAGATCTCCTCCTGGCCCTCCTTCATGCGGCTGATGTAGTCGTCCAGCGAGATCAGTTCGCCGGGCTCGCTGGCCGAGGACTCGAAACGCAGCAGGCGCGCGATCTCCTTCTGGTACTCGAAGTCCGTGGTCACCCCCTCCTTGAGAAAGATGCCAAAGGTCTTCCAGAACTGCTGGTACTTTTCCGCATCCCGCTTTGCCTCCTCGTCCAGGAACTTGAGAAACCGTTTGGTCAGCACCTTGCGCAGCTTGATGACCAGGGCATTGTCCTGCAGGGCCTGGCGGGAGATGTTGAGGGGCAGATCCTCGGAATCGACCACGCCCTTGAGGAAGCGGAGCCATTCGGGCAGGATGTTCTCGCTGTGCTGATCGATGAGCACCTTCTGGCAGTAGAGGTTGACACCGGGCTGCATCCTCCCCATGCCCAGGGTCTCGAAGTTCTCCTTTGGCACGAACAGAACCGCGTTGATGGCCAGGGGCGCATCGGCGGAAAAATGGAGCCGGTACATGGGCTCGTCCACCGCATTGGCGATGAACTTGTAGAACTCGGTATACTCCTCGTCGGTGATCTCGTTTTTGGACCGGGTCCAGATGGCCTGCACCGTGTTGACCTTCTTGCCGTCCACCTTGACCGGAAACGGAATAAAGGTCGAGTACTGCTGGATGATCCGCTCGATGGTGAACTTGTTGGCATACTGCCGGGCGTCGTCCTTGAGCTCGAGGATGATCTTCGTTCCCCGGTGCAGTCCCGGACAGGGGCTGATGGTATAGGTGCCGCCGCCGTCGGAGACCCACTCGTGCCCCTCGGATCCGTCCCAGGAACGGGTCTTGACCGTGACCTTTTTCGCGGCCATGAAGGCGGAGTAGAACCCGACCCCGAACTGGCCGATCAGGTTGACATCCTTCTTGGCCGCCTCGGCCAGTTCCTCCAGGAAACGGCCGGAACCGGAATGGGCAATGGTGCCCAGGTTGGTCTCCAGCTCTTCCCGGGTCATGCCGATGCCGGTGTCGGTGATGGTGAGGATGTGCTTCTTGTCGTCACAGTCGATGTTGATCTCCAGCGGCACATCGGCATCGAACCCGGGTTTTTCGGTGAGGCTTAGGTGCCGGTACTTCTCCAGGGCGTCGGCGGCATTGGAGACCAGCTCGCGGACAAAGATGTCCCGCTCGGTATAGAGCGAGTTGATGACGATATCAAGGACCTTCCTGGTTTCCGCCTGGAACTCCCTGGTTTCCACACTCGTCTCGGTCATGATCGGTTTCCCTCTTTTTTATGGTTCGATTCAGGATTATTCTGTATATCAGGTGAGAGCGGCCGGCGGAACGTGGCGACAGACCGGTCCCGGCCGCCATCCAAGCCGCAGCCCTGACGGCTCTTTTCGGCCAACATGGTAAGCACGATTGCGCCCCTGTCAAGTCAGGCCGCCCACGGTGGCCGGCCCGACCGGGCAGCGCAAGGCGAGGCATGCGAAAACAACAAGTTACAACCCAAAGCAACAGACCGCCGACACTGACCCCATGACACCTCCTGCCCACGATGTCCTCATAATCGGCGCCGGCCTCTCCGGTCTCGGCGTGGCCAGCTTTCTCAAGGACAAGCGGCCCGATATCCGCTTCCTGGTTCTGGAGAAGGAGGACCGGCCCGGCGGCGCCATCGCCAGCCACTGCGAAGAAGGCTTTCTCGCCGAGATCGGCCCGCACGGTTTTCTCGACAACTGCCTGGAGAGCCGGGTCCTGGTCGGCCTGGCCGGACTGGGCCGGGAGGTGGAAAAGGCGCCCCTGCGGAAATTTGTCCGCTACGTCTGCCTGAAGGGGCAACTCAACCTCATTCCCCAGCAGCCCCTCAGGATACTGCGCGCCCCCCTGATCTCCTGGCCGGCCAAGCTGCGCATCCTTGCCGATCTCTGGAAAAAACCCCTTGCCGGCGAGCCCTCGGTGGCCCGCTGGGTCAGCTACCGCTTCGGCCCTGCCCTGCTGCCCTTTGCCGATGCGGTCTTCACCGGCACCTATGCCGGCGATATCGAGCGGCTCAGTATTGACGCGGTGATGGCCGGTGTGCGGGACCTGGAACAGGAGCACGGCTCGGTCATCCGCGGCCTGTGGGCGCGGCAACGGCGGAACAAGGCAGAGGGACAGGAGAAAAAGGGCGGCCTGCCGGCCATGACCAGCTTTGCCTCGGGCATGGCCCGGCTGCCGCAGGGGCTGGCGGCCGGCCTGCAGGTGAACCGCGAGATCATGTTCAACACCGAGGTCAGGACGCTGGTCCGCGAGGAGGACGGCTGGCTGGTGCAGACCAGGCGCAACGAATTCAGGGGCCGTCACCTGGTCCTGGCCCTGCCGGTCAACGCGGCCCTGGCCCTGCTTGCCGACATCGATGACCTGACCCCGCCGCCCGTGTCGGCGATCCCCGAGGCGCGGATCGTCACCATTGCCCTGGGATTTTCCGAGGAGGCAAAGATCCCCTTCGGTTTCGGCTACCTGGCCCCGGAATCGGAGCAGCGCTTCGCCCTGGGCGCTCTCTTCTCCTCGCACATGTTTCCCGGCCGCGCCCCCATGGGCCACCAGTTGCTGGAGGTCCTGGTCGGCGGCAGGCGTCATCCCGAACGTCTGGAGATGGAGGATGGGGAACTCATCGAGGCCGCCTACCAGGACCTGCGCCAGCTCATGGACCTGCCGGAGCCGCCCGGCTACGCCCGGGTCCTGCGGCCCGGTGGCGGCATTCCGCAACTGGAGCGGGGCTACCCGGCCCTGCTCGCCTGGCGCAACAGCCTGCAGGCGGCAGCAGGCAACCTGCACATCTGCGGTTTCGGCTGGAAGGGAATCGGCATCAACGACATGGCCAAGGAGGCATGGGCCGTGGCCCGGCGGATCCTCAGCCAGCGCCTGGAAGAGGAAGAGAACCAGGTGAAGGGGGTCTATTTCTAGCAACAGTCCCGGGAGTCCAAGGGAGTTGCCGATGGCGCTGAACGGTTACTCTTTCCAGGCGCCTGCGGGCCAAGGAGCGACGGCAGCCGGCTATTTTTTCAGCTTGCTGCAGAGCAGCTCGATCTGCTCGCGGGTGGAGGGCTTGCGGGATATGTCGCGGGTGATCACCTTGATGGCGTGCAGGACCGTGGAGTGATCGCGGTTATAGAGGGCGCCGATATCGGCCAGGGAATGATCCGTATACTTGCGGGTCAGGTACATGGCCACCTGGCGCGGGTAGGAGATGGCCCGCTTCCTGGAGCGGGAACAGAGATCCTCCACACTGACCCGGAACTGGCAGCCGACAAAATCACGGATCGTCTCGGCACTGATGTCGCCGGAGTCGCCGAGCAGATCGCGCAGCACCTCCCGCACCAGGGCGATATCCGGCGGGTTGTCGAGCAGGCAGGACTTGGCCCTGAGTCCGATGATGGCGCTCTCGATGCGACGGATATCGCCGTGCAGGTGCCGGGCCATGTAGTCCACCACCTCGTCAGAGAGCTCAAGATCGTTGAGACGGGCCTTATGGCGGATGATCCGGGCCCGGGTTTCGTATTCAGGCGCCTCGATGCCGGTGACCAGGCCCGAGGTCATGCGTGAACGGAAGTCCTCGTCAATGCCGGCCAGCTTCCGCGGCGCCACGGCCGAGGTCAGGATCACCCGGCGGCCCGAGCGGATCAGGTAATCGAGCACCGTGTTGAGTTCCTCCTGGGTCTTGGCCTTGCCGGTCAGGGTGTGTACGTCCTCCACCAGGAGGATATCGCAGTCATTGACATACTTTTTCGAGAACTGCTCCATGGAGTTGGTGCGGATCCCCTTGACCATCTCGGCGGAAAACTGCTGCGCGGTCAGGTAGTGCATACGGGTCGAGGGGGCGCTGTCCAGCACCTGATGCACCACGGCCTGGGTCAGGTGGCTCTTGCCGAGACCGGTGGAGGAGTTGAGGAAAAGACAGTTGCCGTAGCGGCGGTCGCCGCGGGCGATGGCCTGGCAGGCGGAGCGGGCCAGCATGTTGGACTCGCCGACCATGAACTGCTCAAAGGTATAGCCGGGATGCAGGGAGCGGAGCCTGGAGGCGCCCGAGGAGACGCCCGGCAGGCGAAGCTGGCCGCTCTGCTCGCTCTCCACGGGCAGGGCCGTCTGGTCGGCGAGCCGGAGACGGACGGCCGCCGGCTGCTCTCCCTGTTCCCTGAGGATCGACTGCATCAGGCCGAGATACCGCTGCTCCACCCAGGCAAGAAAAAAGCGGTCAGGTGCGGTCAGCTCAAGAACCTCTTCATCCTGGCGCCGGCAGACAAGCGGTTGAATCCACAAACCATACTCGCTCTCCGGAAGAGCCTGCTGCAAAGATTCCCTCACGCGTTCCCACAACATTGGCATAATTCCTTTTGCTGGCTGTTTATCAGAAAATCAGAAGGTCAGGAGGCCAGAAGCCGGGAGTCTTCGCGCCGCCTGCGGCAGAGAGATGAAGAATGAACTCCCGGCGATGCGGGCGATCCTCGAATGCAGAGCGACCTGCCGCACCTCAACCTCGCCGTATCGCTCCGCGGTGCAGCGAAGACGCCCTCTGGCTGATTTTCATGGTTTGTTCTGCCCGCTCCTGCGGGCATATGGGTTTATCCGAAAATCACCGCCCGCAGTGACAAGGACGGCATACCTCAGGAAGATCCCGGATCAGGCTGATGGGGCAAGAGGTACTGAAAAACCGGTGGAGGGTCAAAAACGATATGGATTGATTTCAGGTGGCCGGGGAAGATATTTTTCACAAAATTCCACTTCCTGCAGCAAACAGAGTTTACAATGGATCAATCTGCCAAGGGTGCCAAAAAACGTCCTTTTTCCCGCTGAAACATACATTTCTTTTCAAAACAATATGTTACGCCAGATGCCCAAAAGTTATCAACACCATATCCACAATAACAAAACTCATTGATCCTAAAAATATCTTAACCATACTCTAAAATACTCAAAACAAATCTTACGTCCCCCACCCCGGTTTCAACCGCCCTTCACTCCAACCTTTGCGCCGGTCGTGTGTCGTAAAAATTTTTTTACTTCTTCTGCAGGCGCCGATGGCCACATTGTGTCGCCTTTCGGCGTCCCGAAAACCCCATGAATCCGCAATAACGAAAGAACACGGTCCGCAGCCACGGCCCCCCCCGACTGTCGCCATCCTACAGGCTGCGCGACAGGGTAAAAACCTCGACCCGGACAGCACCCGCACGTCGCAGGACAGCAACACACTCGCGGACCGTGCTGCCGGTGGTGAAGACGTCATCCACCAGCAGAACCCGGCGGTTGTCCAGCCGTCTGTCCCGGTACAGGGCAAAGGCGCCCCGCAGGTTGCGCCGCCGGCTGGTGCCGGTGAGACTGGTCTGGGGCACGGTGGGGCGCCGGCGGATCAGCAGGTCGGGGTCGATCCTGGAACGCCACCGGGGAAAGCAGGCCCGGGCGATGAGCAGGGACTGGTTGAAGCCGCGCCGGCGCAGGCGCGCGGGATGCAGGGGCACCGGCAGCAGCAGGTCCGGTTCCGCCAGGTGGCGGGCGACCCCGGAGTTCCGGACAAGGCAGGCCATGGTGGCAAGGGGCGTTGTCAGGCCATGGAACTTGAGATCCTGAATCAACCGCGGCACGGGCCCGCAGTAATGGAGGGCGAAGCGGGCCAGGTCAAAGCCGGGCTGATTGCGCAGGCAGTGGCCGCAGAGATGATCGCTGCCCGCCGCAAAGGGCAGGCCGCAGCAGGTGCAGCAGGGGGAGCGGCCGAAGATGAGGGATCCCCGGCAGTCGGGGCAGAGAAGGGGCAGACTGCCGGTGGGCAACGGACATCCGCAGCCCAGGCAGAAGGCAGGAAAGAGGAGATCCCTGGCGCCCGCCAGCAGGGAGGACGCCAGGGAGATATGGAGCCTGGCAGTCACATGTTGTCGATGATGGCCTGGCCGAAGGCAGAGCAGGAGAGCCTGGTCGCGCCGTCCATGAGCCGGGCCAGGTCATAGGTCACGGTCCTGTTGGAGATGGTGGTGGCCAGGGCCTCCTGGATCCGCACCGCGGCCTCTTTCCAGCCCAGGTACTCCAGCATCATCACGCCGGAGAGCAGGAGCGAGCCGGGGTTGACCTTGTCCTGGCCGGCATACTTGGGCGCCGTGCCGTGGGTGGCCTCGAACAGGGCCACGCCGTCGCCGATATTGGCGCCGGGGGCAATCCCCAGGCCGCCCACCTGGGCCGCCAGGGCATCGGACATGTAGTCGCCGTTCAGATTGGGCATGGCCAGCACCGAATACTCGTCAGGCCGCAGCAGGATCTGCTGGAACATGGCATCGGCGATCCGGTCCTTGATGACGATTCTGCCCGCCGGCGGCGTGCCGTTATGCTTTTCCCAGACCTCGTCCTCGCTGATTGTCTGCTCCGGGAATTCGTCCCGGGCCAGCTCGTAGCCCCAGTTGCGGAAGGCGCCCTCGGTATACTTCATGATATTGCCCTTGTGGACCAGGGTCACCGATGGGCAGTTGTTGTCAATGGCGTGCAGGATCGCCTTTCGCACCAGCCGCTTGGTGCCGAAGGCCGAGATGGGCTTGATGCCGATACCCGACCCGTCGCGGATGGTGGCTCCCATCTCCCGGCGGAGAAAATCGATGACCCTGTCGGCCTCTTCGCTGCCGGCCTGCCACTCGATGCCGGCATAGACATCCTCGGTATTCTCCCGGAAGATCACCATGTCCACCTTTTCCGGCGCCTTGACCGGAGAGACCACCCCCTGGTAATAGCGCACCGGCCGCACGCAGGCATAGAGGTCGAGCACCTGGCGCAGGGTGACGTTGAGGCTGCGCATCCCCTCGCCCACCGGCGTGGTCAGCGGCCCCTTGATCGCCACCACGTAGCGGCGCAGGGCATCGAGGGTGGCCTCGGGCAGCCACTCGCCCGTCGTGTCCCTGGCCTTTTCCCCGGCATAGACCTCCAGCCACTGGATCTCCTTTGCCCCGCCATAGGTCTTTTCCACGGCAGCGTCGAGCACCTTCCGGGTCGCGGCCCAGATGTCGGGACCGATACCGTCGCCCTCGATGAAGGGGATAACCGGCCGGGCCGGAACGTTGAGAGAGCCGTCCTTGTTGACGGTAATGGTTTCTGCAGTCAAATTGCTGTCCTCCTGTAAATAAAAATGTACCCCGGACCGGCGGAACACCGGTTCCCGGATCGATCGTTCACTGCCGCATCTGTCATTTCTCCGGATCGGAAAAACCGGCCGGGCCGGACCAGGAAATTCCCGGCCCCTGGCACCTGTCCACTGGCGAATCATCTCCGTCACAGGGATACGTACCGTGGAGACGGTAGGGGGCGGCCGCCGGCCGCCCCTACAGAGGCATCGACCATTTTCTCTGCCGCTCCGCTCCCATGCAGGCAGACCCGCCGCAGGCGGCACGGAGACGCCGGCCTTCCGACCTTCTGATTATCTGACAAAAAGCTGTTGATTATATGCCAAAGGCCATGTGTCGTCAACAGGACACTCCATTATCCGCATCAATCCACCGGGTTGCAGGCAGGAGCGGCGGGGACGGAAAATTTTATTTTTGGTGGATTCGGACCATTCTTATGCTATATTACCACGATGCGCAGATGACACGTGACAGTTCACCGTTATCGGCAACCATGTTGAACCACCGGTGCTTTTGCTGAACGTTCAGCAGGCAGCAATGCGGACAGTCGCGAGCGCGTGCAGGTAAGCGTTGACTCCGGATGGCGTGCTGCTGAACTTCCGCGACGGCACCGTCGCGGCCCCTCATGATGAGATGCCGCCTGGCGTAACATTGGGCCAGCAGCGTCAAGCCCGCGTTGACGTTTTTACACCATTTCTCTTCCAGCAGGCAGCATTCCCGGTGACCAGTACCAACACAAGCAACACGACATCATCTGACGGGAACCGGCGCAGGCGCCTCGGCGTACTGATCGGCGGCTCCGGCCTGATCGGCGGCACCCTGGTCCACTACTTCAAGACCAAGACCCCGGACGAGATCGAGATCCGCGCCCCCAGTTCCAAGAAGCTCTCGATCCGCATCTCCGAGGATATCAGGACCTATCTGATGCGGGTCAAGCCGGACTTTGTCATCAACACCTCCATGGCCGCCCTGGACAGTGACGCCCAGCTGGCCTTCGAGGTCAACTACCTGGGAGCGGTCAACCTGGCCCGGGCCTGCTGCGCCATGCAGATCCCCTATATCCACATGAGCTCGGCCTCGACCCTGCCCTGCGGCGAGAACCTCACCGAAGACGACCACCTGCCGCTTTCCTCGGAACTGACCAACTACGCCAAGTCGAAGCTGATGGCGGAACGGACCCTGCGCTACATGGGCAAACACAAGGGCCTGGACTTCACCATCATCCGGCTGGCCATCGTCTATGGCGAGCATGACCACAAGATCCAGGGATTCCATCGCCTCTTCTTCACCATCGCCGACGAGTCCATGCCCTTTCTGATCACCAAGAAAGGGGTGCGCCACTCCTATACCAATGCCAACAAGCTGCCCTACTTCGTCCACCACGTCCTGGACCACAGGGAAGAGTTCTCCGGCGAAACCTATCACTTCGTGGATCCGGAACCGGTACCGCTGGACGAGCTCATCCTCACCATCCGCTCCTACCTGGAGCTCAAGACCCCCCGCGAGCTCTATGTGCCCTACCCGGTGATCAGGGCGGGCAAGTATTTCCTGGAACGCCTGGCCAAGCTGCTCAACTGGTTCGGGATCACGGTCCGCCTGCCGCCGGAGCTCATGTTCCTGGAAAACTTCTACAAATCCCAGACCCTGGCATCGGACAAACTGCAGGAGTCGAGTTTCGTCGATCCCTTTCCCGACGAGACGATCTTCACCGCCCTGCCGCGGCTGGTGATCTACTACCTGACCCGCTGGGGCCACCTGAACCTGATCACCACCTTCAACGACGAGGTCTTTGGCTGCAACGAGCTGGAAGAGGACTTCCGCCTCCGCCCCAAGGACCTGCTCCAGTCCATCCATGCCGACTCCACCTCGCCCTTTCCCGAGCTGCAGAAGGTGCGCGGGGAGCCAAGGTAAATGCCGATGTCACCCTTCCAGATCCTCCGAGGTTCCCTTGCCCTGGCCGCAGCGCCTCCCCTGACCCTGCTGGTCTGCGTGGCCGCCTTGATCGACCTGCGCTTCTTCCGCAGATCCATCCCCAAGGCGCAGCAGTTTCCCCGCGCCTGGGGCCGGGTGATCTGCGGTATTGCCGGCGCCCGGGTCCGGGTGACGGGCATGGACAACATCGATCCCGAACAGACCTATATCTTTGCCGGCAACCACACCAGCCAGTTCGACATCTATGCCTTCCAGGGCTACTTTCCCCACGACTTCCGCTGGGTGGCCAAGAAGGAGCTGTTCAATATCCCGCTGTTCGGCTATACCATGCGCAAGGTCAACTACATCCCCATCGACCGCTCCCGCGGCCGGGCTGCGGCCCGCAGCCTGACCAGCGCCGCCCGCCGCATCGCCGCCGGCACCTCGGTCCTGATCTTTCCCGAGGGAACCCGCAGTCCGGACGGCCGGCTGCGCCCGTTCAAGACCGGCGCCATCATGCTCGCCATCAAGGCCGGGGTCCCCCTTGTCCCCTTAGGCTTCAACGGCACCCACGAGGTCCTGCCCAAGGGACGGCTTGTCGCCAACCGGGGCGATATCACCATCCGCATCGGCACCCCCATTCCCACCAGCGGTTACACGGCAAAGGACAAGCAGGAGCTGGCCCTGCTGCTGCAGCAGCGGGTCGCCGAGCTCCTGGACCCGCAGTACCGGCCTCTGCCACAGGCAGACGAAACCCCGACCGGGGGCTGAAACCGGGCTGTGGGGGAACAATGGGATATTCCGTTGCAAATTTCCCTGAACATGGCATAATGACCCGCAATTCATTTTCAGGCCAGGGTTCGGGGAGATTCCAATCCCTGCCGGCAGACCGGCCAGCATGTATATTCCGGCCTTCAGATTTTGTACCAGTTCCCCGCTACCGGCACCTACCTTGAACCACCGGCACTTTTACCTGATTTTCTGATACACAGGACCAATCCCATGCAGAGACCAGACCGCATCGTCCCCAGGTTCCCGGCGGTTGCCATGGCGCTTCTTGTGCCGCTGATCTTCCTCGCCACCCTCCTGCCGGCGGCCGGCCATGCAGCGGAGCAGAACACCGCCTTCCTGCCGCTGAAGATCAATGCCCCGGATGCCGCCGGGATCGCCCGCAAGGCCGACGCCATCCTGGCCAGGGAACTGGCCGGAAAAAACTTCACCCTCATTCCCAGGGCCGAGGCGGAAAAGATGGTGGACTACAACGGCGGCTGGCCCCCCCCGGCCAGGGCGCTCACCAGGGTGGCCGAGTCCACCGGCCACGACTATGTGGCCGTGGGCAGCCTGACCGTGATCGGCAACCGGATCAGCATGGACATGGAGGTCTTTGACATGCTCTCCCCGGGCACGCCCCACTCCTTCTACCGGGAAGGCAATTCCCTGGCCGACCTGGCAATGATCACCCGCGAGGCCGTCACCGACGCCCTCGGCTACACCAACCGCAACATCATCATCGCCAGCATCGCCCCGGAAGGCAACAAACGTATCGACTCCGGCGCCATCCTTCGCAAGATCAGCACCAAGCCGGGCGACATCTACGATCCGGCCCGGTTGCGCCGCGATCTCAAGGCCGTCTTTGCCATGGGCTATTTCGACAACGTGGAGATCGATGCCACCGACACGCCCAAGGGCAAGGCCATCGTCTTCCGGGTCAGGGAAAAGCCGGTCATCGACAAGATCGTCATCAGCGGCGCCGACGAGATCAGCGAAAAGGACGTACAGGAGGCCGCCAACCTGCAGGCCAACACCATCCTCAACCCCTCCCGGCTCAACGAGGCGGTCCAGAGGGTGCGGGAGCTCTACAAGTCCAAGGGCTACTACAACACCAGGGTCAGCGCCAAGCTCAGCTATCCCACCGAAAACACGGTGGAGGTCCGGCTGGTGATCAGGGAAGGCGAAAAGATGTCCATCAGGAAGATCACCTTCCAGGGCAACAGGTCCTTTGACGACGATGAACTCGAGGACGTGATCCAGACCGGCACCTGGAACATCTTTTCCTGGCTCACCGAAAGCGGTGTCCTCAAGATGGATGTCCTGCGCCAGGACGCGGCCCGGCTCGCCGCCTTCTACCACAACCACGGCTTCATGGAGGCCAAGGTGGGCGATCCGGTGGTGACCCAGAAGGACGACGCCCTCTATGTCACCTTTCCCATCGAGGAGGGACCCCGTTACCGGGTCGGCACCGTGGACATCAAGGGCGACCTGATCGAAGACAAGGCCAAACTGCTGGCCATGCTCAAGATCCGGAAGGAGAAGTTCCTCAACAGGCAGGCCGTGCGTGAGGACAGTCTCAAGCTCACCGACCTCTATGCCGAGCACGGCTATGCCTTTGCCGAGGTCAGGCCACTGGTCAGCCGCTCCAGCACCGGCAAGCGGGTCAATATCACCTATGACATCAACAAGGGCTCGCTGGTCTACTTCAACCGGGTCGAGATCCGCGGCAACACCCGCACCCGCGACAACGTCATCCGTCGCGACCTGACCATCAAGGAAGGCGGGGTCTTCGATTCCAAGGCCATCCGCAAATCCACCCAGAAGCTGCAGCGACTCGGTTTCTTCGAAGAAGTGAACATCATCCCCAAGCCCACCCTCAACGAGGACCAGATGAACGTCGAGGTCTCGGTCAAGGAGAAGTCCACAGGACAGTTCTCGATCGGTGCCGGCTACAGTTCCTCCGAGGCACTGATGTTCATGGGCGAGATCTCGGAAAACAACCTGATGGGCACCGGCAACCGCCTCTCCCTGTCCGCCAACCTGAGCAGTGTCACCACCCGCTTCAACCTCAACTTCACCAATCCGCGGGTCTTTGACTCCAGGGTGTCGGCCGGCTTCGACGTCTTCAACTGGCAGCGGGTCTACGACGACTATACCAAGGATTCCACCGGCGGCGGCATCCGGGTCGGCCATCCCTTTTTCGGCAAATGGCGGATCTTCTACGGCTATACCATCTCCAACACCACGCTCTCCGATATCTCCGAGAATGCCTCGCAGATCATCATCGATTCCCAGGACATCAAGCTGACCAGCTCGGTCCGCCTCTCCCTGGTCCGGGACACGCGCAACCGGATCTTCGCCCCCTCCACCGGCTCCAAGAACTCCATCAGCGTCAAGTATGCCGGCGGCATCCTGGGGGGTGATGCCCAGTTCACCAAGATCGAGGGCTACAGCTCCTGGTATTTCCCCATGCCATGGGAGACGGTGTTCCATGTCAAGGGCGCCGCCGGCCAGGCGTTCGAGAACGAAACCGGCAAACTGCCGGTCTATGAGCACTTCTACCTGGGCGGCATGAACTCGATCCGCGGTTTCAAGTCGGCCAACATCAGTCCCGTCGACCCGGTGACCGGCGAGCGGATCGGCGGTGACAAGATGTGGTATGCCAACATTGCGGTCATGTTCCCGCTCCTCAAGGACGCCGGCCTCCAGGGCGAGGTCTTCACCGACTTCGGCAACGTCTATGGTGTGGATGACAACTGGGACTTCAGTGATATCAAGAAGTCCGCCGGTATCGGCGTTCTCTGGATGTCGCCCATGGGCCCGCTCCGGCTCGCCTGGGGCTACAATCTGGACCGGCAGGAGGGCGAGGACCAGTCGGTCTGGGACTTCACCATGGGCGGGGCCTTCTGATCCCGGTACGTTGACTTCCGACGGGCAGAGCGATGCAGTCGATGATCAGGCGGCTGCAGGAAGGCCGCACCGTTGCCGATATCTGCGGCCTCCATGGGGGCAGCAGGGCACTGTTCCTGGCCGAGACCTGCGCCACACTTGAGCGTACGATCCTGGCCATCGTCGCCACCGACGACCTGCTGGAACCCCTGGCCCAGGACATCGGTCTCTTTGCCAGGAGTCCGGTCCTCATCTATCCCAGCTTCGAGATCCCCCCCTACACCCCGCTGTCACCGGACCCGGCCACGGTGGCCACCCGGCTGTCCACCCTGCACCGGCTGCAGGAAAACGACCGGGCGGCCATCGTCCTTACCTCGGCCGAGGCCATACTGCGGCGAATCCTGCCTCGCAAGGCCCTCAACGACCGCAGCGAACTGCTCATCCGCGGCGAAGAGGTGGAACGCGACCGGCTCATCGACAGCCTGACCATGGCCGGCTACCAGGTCTGCGACCTGGTCCGGCAGGAGGGAGACCTGGCCGTGCGCGGCGGCATCGTCGATGTCTTTGCCCCGGCCACGGAAAACGGCCAGCCCGATCCCCTGCGACTCGACTTCTTCGGCGATACCCTGGAGTCGCTGCGCTACTTCGACCCGCTGACCCAGCGCTCCATCCGCGAGGTGGAGGAGGCGGTCCTTCTGCCCCCGTCCGATATCCTCTTCCCGGCCCGCCGGGACCAGGAGCGGTGGCGCAGGTCCCTGGCCGCCACCCTTGCCGATTTCGACCTTCCCCGGGAACAGGTCTCCGGGCTCATGGAGCGCCTCGGTCAGCAGGTCCGCTTTCCCGGCATCGAGTTCTTCCTGCCCCTGCTCTACGGCGGCACCGGGTCACTGCAGACCCTTTTCGACTACCTGCCCGCCGATGCCATCCTCGTCCTTAACGACCCGGACCTGGTGGGCCAGCAGGTGGACCTTGTGCAGGAGCGGATCCGGGCCAACTTCCGCGAGGCCCGGGAGGACGATCATCCCGCCCTGCCGCCGGACGCCCTGTTCCTGGACCGTGAGGAGCTCGATCAGCGCTTCTCGACCTTCACCACGGCGCGACTCTGCACCCTGCCCGACCCTGACCGCAACGGTGAGCCGGTCACCATCCGCACCGGCGACCACAGCCTGCTTCGCCAGGAGATCGAGCTGGAGCGCAAGAAACGCGGCCTGCTCGCCCCCCTGGCCGACCGGATCATCCGCTGGCGGCAGCGCGGCGAGACCTCCATCCTCGCCTGCCGTTCCGGCCGCCAGGCCGCGCACCTGCAGGAGATGCTGGCCGGCTACCGGATCCGATGCTGCCGGCTCGAGCCTCCCCTCGACCTGGCCGCCCTGCCCGATGCCGCACAGGTCGGCCTGGTGGAACATCCCCTGTCCGGCGGCTTTGACCTGCCTGAGAGCAGGCTCCACCTCCTGTCGGCAACGGAACTGTTCGGCGAGAAACGGCTCATCGTCGGCCGGGCAGAAAAGAAAGGGGCCCCGCAGGGCGAGCCGGTCCGGATCGAGGAACTCTCCCCCGATGACGTGGTGGTGCACCGGGACCATGGCCTGGGCATTTTCCGGGGCCTGGTCAACATGGAGTTTGCCGGCCAGCGTGGTGACTTCATGGAGATCGAGTACCGAAGCGGTGACCGGCTCTACGTGCCGGTGGACCGTCTGCACTGGGTCAGCCGCTACCAGGGACTGGACGATCAGCAGCCGCGCCTGGACCGGCTGGGCTCCAGCCGCTGGCAGGCCACCAAGAAGAAGGTCACGGACGAGGTATGGAAGGTGGCCCGGGAACTGCTGGAGATCTATGCCAGCCGCGAGATCCGCAAGGGGCATCGTTTTTCTCCGCCCGGCCAGCTCTACCACGCCCTGGAGGAGTCCTTTCCCCACAACGAGACCTCCGGCCAGGCCAGGGCCATCGCCGATGTGCTCGACGACCTGACCAGTGACCGGCCCATGGACCGGCTGATCTGCGGTGACGTGGGCTACGGCAAGACCGAGGTGGCGGTGCGGGCCGCGGCCAAGGTCATCGAGGATGGCTTCCAGGTGGCGGTGCTGGTGCCGACAACGGTGCTGGCCGAACAGCATGCCGCCACCTTTTCCGAGCGGTTTGCCGGCCTGCCGGTCCGGGTCGCCTGCCTGAACCGGTTCCGGACCCCGGCCGAGCAGCGGCAGATCAGCAGCGAGCTTGCCGCCGGCACACTGGACCTGGTGGTCGGCACCCACCGTTTGCTGTCCGGTGATATCCATTACAACCGGCTCGGTCTGCTCATCGTTGACGAGGAACACCGGTTCGGGGTCACCCACAAGGAAAAGATCAAGAAGATGCGTGCCACCGTGGACGTGCTGACGCTGACCGCCACCCCGATCCCGCGGACCCTGCAGATGTCGCTGCTCGGCATCCGTGACCTGTCGGTGATCTCGACCCCGCCCAGGAGACGACGAGCGGTCAAGACCTTCCTCGCCCGCACCGACCGGCTGGTGATCCGGGAGGCCGTCACCAGGGAGCTGGCGCGCGGCGGGCAGCTCTTTTTTGTCCACAACCGGGTCCGCACCATCCACCGTGTCGCCGAGACCATCGAGGAGCAGGTGCCCCAGGCCAGGATCGGCGTCGCCCACGGCCAGATGCCGGGCCGGCAGCTCGAGGAGATCATGGTCCGGTTCATCAGGCACGAGATCGATGTCCTGGTCTGCACCACCATCATCGAATCAGGCCTGGACATCGCCAACGCCAACACCATCATCATCAACCGGGCCGACCATCTCGGCCTGGCCGATATCTACCAGTTACGCGGCAGGGTGGGCCGTTCATCACGCCAGTCCTATGCCTATCTCCTGGTCCCGTCCCTGGAGGAACTGACCAGGGACGCCAAGAAACGGCTGCGGGCGCTCATGGACTGCTCCGAGCTGGGCGGCGGCTTCAAGCTGGCCATGAACGACCTGCAGATCCGCGGCGGCGGCAACCTGCTTGGTGTCTCCCAGTCCGGCCATATCGCGGCCGTGGGCTATGATCTCTACCTGGAACTGGTCCAGTCCACGGTGGCGGAACTCAAGCGCAGGGCCGCCATGGGCGGGGAGAACGGTGAACCGGAGATCGATCCGGAGATCAAGCTCCGGGTGAGCGGCTTTCTGCCCGACGACTACATCGAAGATCCCTCGCAACGCTATCAGATGTACCGGCGGATCTCCGCTGCCGGCGGCGGGGACAGGGAGGTTCTCGCCGAGCTGCGCGACGAGCTCGAAGACCGCTACGGACGGCTGCCCGACGAGGCCGGGATCCTGCTGCAGATCATCGGTCTCAAGCAGCGGCTGCGGAGCCTGGGCATACGGAAACTGGAGCAGGGACCGGACAGCCTGGTCTTTACCTTTATCGACAGAACCCCCATCGACCCGCAGGCCATCATCGGTCTCATCGACCGGGCCGGCCGCGGCCAGTCGCCGCGGATGACCCCGGACCAGCGCCTGATCGTCCCCCTGGCCGACGGCGCCGAGCTGTTTGCGGCCATTGACAGGATTCTGGCTTCGCTGGCAGGAGAAGGCTCGTGACAACACCACCGGAGGAGGCAGGCAACAAGATCGTCCCCTCGTTCTCCTGGGACGACATCGACACCGTGCTGCTGGACATGGATGGCACCCTGCTGGACAGGCACTTTGACGACTACTTCTGGGAACAGTATGTGCCCGAGCATTACAGCCTGCTCCACGATATCTCCGTGCAAGAGGCCAGAAAAGAGCTGCTGGCCCGCTACAGGAGTGTCGAGAACACCCTGGACTGGACCGATCTCGACTACTGGTCACGGGAACTGGGCCTGGACATCCCGGAGCTCAAGCTGCGGATCAACCATCTCATCGGGGTCCACCCCTATGTGGTGGAATTCCTCGAATACTGCCTGCGGCAGCGCAAGCGGCTCTACCTGGTCACCAATGCCCACGCGCGGACCCTGTCCATCAAGCTGGAAAAAACCTCCATCGGCCCATGGTTCGACCGGATCGTCTGTGCCGGGGAGGTGGGCCTGGCCAAGGAGGAGCCCGCCTTCTGGCAACGCCTGGAGCAGATGCTTCTCTACGACCCGAAGCGGACCATGCTGGCCGATGACACCGAAAAGGTCCTGGACTCGGCCCGCAGCTACGGTATGGGATTTTTGATCTTCGTCGCCCGCCCCTCGAGCCGCAAAAGGGTCCGCTACTCCACCCGCTATCCCTCCATTGACTTCTTCAAGGAGCTCATCCCCCGGCACGGCCCCCGCATGTAACAGTGCACCGCCATCGGCAATCGTACAAGTTTGGCGGCACGCCATCTGCACGCGCTCTCGACTGCCCGCATAACGGGCTATAGCCGGCCAGCCGCGATCACGCACAGCTGACGCACTGCTGAACGTTTACCAAAAAACAAAAAAGCCCCGATGCCCTTGCGGGCACCGGGGCTCTGCATGCGGATAAAGGTGCATGCCCCCAGAGTAAAAATTTCGGTCTTTTCAGGGTAAGCGCTCACAGGGGCCGCATCTTTGCACGGTCGTGCCTGGCCGCATAGGCAGGCTATCGGAGTCTCCCTACGGTCGCTTACCTGCGGCCGGGCACGGCTGCACAGGTAAGCGCAGACTCCGAATCTGCGGCCCCTGAAAGCGCTTACACCATTGTGGCCGGACAAACGGATGGTTAGCCATCCCGTGAGGGGTTACCATCGTCCCGATGCCGCAGGCAGGATCCTATCCTGACACCTGTTACCTGGCCGCTGGAACCTGATCCCTGTCAGGCCGACCTTCTCCGCTGCCGGATGTAGTCCTTGGCCAGGGAGGGATGATCGGTGATGATCTGGCCCAGCTCCGGGCCCATCTGCTCGACCAGGTAGTCGATAACCTGGGCATAGGTCATGTCCTTCTTCAGGGTGCCGGTAACCAGGTCGGCCAGTTTCTCTTTGTCGTCCGGGTTATCAAAGTAGCTGAACAGGCGATGCTCCTCTTCGCCCTTGTCCTCCTTGGCCGCCGGCGAGGTGGTTTCCTTCTTCGCTCCCTCCGCCTTTTCGGCGACCGCCGGGGCCTCCATGGCGGCCGGCACCAGGCTCTCCACGCTCTGGCGGATCTCGACGATCTCGGCCCGCAGCGCGGTCACCTGGGTCTCGAGCGGTTCGAGGTCCACGGCTTCGGGAACCTCCCGCTCCTCAAGAGCGGCAAGACGATCCGGCAGGTCACCAAGCAGTTTTTCAGGTGCCAGCTCGGCAAGCTGCGCTGTCAGCTTTGCCAGCTCGGCCTGCACCTTGCCGAGACCCTCCTCAAGGCCGGCAACGGTCGCGCTGACCCCCTCGACATCCGAGGCCACCTTCTCTACCTCCTCGCCGCTGGCCGCGGATTCCACGGACTCCTCCACTGCACTGAGGCGGGAACTCAATGCCTTGACCCGGCTGCCGAGCTCCTCGCGCACCGTGGCCAGCTCCCGGCGGGCAGAGATGACCGCCGCATCCAGTGCAGACTTCAGTCTGGTGCTGATCTCCTCAATCATGGGCTGCTCAGACTCTTTTTTTTTTTCAGCGGCCATGGCGGTCACCAGGGCCTGCATCTGGGCGGCAAAGGCCTGGCGCAGGCCTTCGTACATGCGCGAGGCGCTGGAACGGTCGAAGATGGCCACCGCGCCGAGAAATATGCCGATCAGAACGGCGATACAGACGGAAACGCCGATGAGCAGGCCGATGGCGAACTGGATGGTCCTGAAGACTCCAACGATGATCGTCCCCAGCGCGCTCCAGACACTGCCCCCGGGATGGGCCGCAGTCAGGTAGACCAGCAGGGAGAAGATAATCAGAATGATCGCTGACTTGATAAGCGGACCACGCAGCACATTGGTTTTCATTAATCGCCCTCCTTTACAGATGAACCTTCCGGCCGGGCAGGTCATGGTAAACCGGCACGGCTGGAGCGGGTCTTTTGGCCGCAGCCACCACCAATTATAAAAATTGCGCCGCCCATGTCCCGCCGGGCAGCGATTATCGGTTAAATTGCACGTGTCAATTTTACGGTTTCGCAGTATAAACTGCTTATATTTAGGGATAATGCCCAATGTGTAGTGTATTTCTCCGCGAACGGCAAGTGAAATTTCACCTTCCCGGGCCATGAAGCGTCATTTCCGCAACATCATTCTCATCGGCATGGCCGGTGCCGGCAAGTCCACCATCGGGCCGCTGCTTGCCGCGCAGACCGGTTGCACCTACGTCGATACCGACCAGCTCATCGCCCGCGACCAGGGGCGCCCCATCCAGGAGGTCCTTGACCGGCTCGGGCCGGCAGGCTTCTCCAGGCTCGAGGACCGGATTCTGCTTTCCCTGCAGCTCCGGGATCATGTCATCGCCACCGGCGGCAGCGCCGTCTACTGCCGCGCCGGCATGCGCCATTTGCAGGCAACCGGCATCGTGGTCCTGCTGGAGGCCGAACTCGATACCCTCAGACAACGGGTGAACAACCCGGACAGCCGCGGCCTGGTCAATCCGGCCGGCGAATCCTTTGCCCGGCTCTACCGCAACAGGTTGCCCCTCTACCGCCATTATGCCGACCTCACCGTTGCCACCTCCGGCGTCGGCCCGGAGGAGGTCTGCCGCGAGATCCTCGCCGGACTGTCCAGGGTGTTCCCGCATGGGCAGCAGTGGACGTGACACAACAAAAAAAGCCGGACCCGCACAGGCGGGTCCGGCCGCGGTTCATCGCGCCAGGGCTCAGTGATGTACGGCATCGGCCTCAGATGTCAAACTCCAGCTTCCTGGTCTCGGAGTAGACGACATCCCCCTTGCCACCGCTGATGTAGTACCAGAGCCTGACCTCCAGCTCCACCTCTTCGGTATCGGTGTCGAAGTGAATCAGATAGGTCTCTTTCTGGGTCTCCAGGGGCGGCAGGGTCAGGTCGATGATCTCCTTGATCTGCCATGCACCGTAGCGCATGTCCCGATCGAGATCGACCCCGATCTCGAACCAGGTCTTGTCGCTCTTGTACAGCTCTTTTCCCTCTGCATCCTTGGCGGTCACTTCCAGGACCACTTTGCCGGACCAGAGTCAGCCATCGGGAACGCGGTGACCGGTCCTGTTCTCGATGAACGTTGTCACCACGGCACTGGGAACCCATTTTTTCGGATCCTTCACTCCCTTGATCTTGCCTGGCAGGTGCTGATAGGGCGTGATCTCGACCTTGAAGCCCAACCCTTCCTTCACCGTCTCCAGGTCATGTCCACCCGGGAAGAGATGGCCCTTTTTCATATGGCAATCCTGGCAGGACTTGCTTCCCCCCCTGGAGAGGTAGGCGTTCTGGTAGCTTCCCGACAGGGTGTTGCACTGGATGGTCTCACCGTCCGGCGCGTTGTAGCGGCCATGGCACTGCATGCAGAAGGCGGACCTGGTCAGATCCACGGTCTCCATGGTGGGGTGGGCATCGCCGGCATCGGCACCGGTGGGACCATAGATGACACCCTTCTTTGCCGGACCGTTCAGGCCGCGGGCAACGGTGGTCGCCTTGATATTGTGGCAGGAAAGACAGCCCACGTTGAGCCTGGCCAGTTCCTTCCTGGCCTTCTTGCCCTCTGCGGTATCCTTTTTCTCAAAGGCGGTGACGATCAGGCCGCCGATCTCGGTGGCCAGTTTCTCCGAGGCAAAGTTCACTGCCGGAGCGTGGCAGTCGAGGCACTTGAGGACCTCTGCCTTGTTCAGCTTGGTCTTCCACTCCCTGGCCAGGCCCACGGCGATGAAGTTCCGCATTCCCTTGAGCGATGAAGTCACCGCCTGCGCATGCCATGAAGCCTGCCACTCCTGATAGATCTCGGCATGGCATTCGGCACACCTGGAATCATCGAACATGGCCACCAGCTCATCAATTGTCTCGGCTTCCCTGGCTGTAGCACTCTGGACCCAGGCCAGCAGCAGGATGGCTGACACCAGGAGCAGTATTCGTGTTGCAGCGTGTCGCATCTGTTTCCTCCGGTTGATATGGTTTTCCATTCCCTCCCCGGACCGGTGACCCGACACCGGGCGATCCGGGGTCCGTGTTCGCAGTGTCCATCACCTCCCATTCGATCAATAAAATTGATTCCTTGCCCCCTTCCTAGTGCGGGACAGAGGAACCGGGGCACCAAACCCTGGAGCGGATGTCCCGTATCAATACCACATAGTGGTTTGGAAACCAACAAAAACCGAACCCAACCGGTTGAAAAATCGAATCTATCAGTTTTACTGAATTTATATTCAGCAAGCAAGGCGGGGATCTTCCGTGGGGAACAGGGGATAGGGGGAAAACCTGACGATCATTCCAGCAGGCCGCCCTGTTGCCGGTCACCGGAGGTCACTGAACCGTGGAGAACAAGCCGCCTGCCCGTGGCAACGGCCTCGCCATAGGCTTCACTGTTGACCCTGGTCCGGCGGCCCGACCGTCTGCACAGTCGGGGAAAACGCTGCCGGACAAAGCGCTGCAGGCCGGGATCGGCCTCGGAGAGCAGAAGGGCGGTGCCATTGTCGCCCTGCCCCGCCTGGTGCCTCGGCACCCGCATGGCGGCCAGTCGTTCGGAAAAACCGCGCAGCAGGCCCAGATAATAGCTGTTGCGCGCCGTGCGCGGATGGCCGGTGTAGCGGTGGCGATTCTGTTGCCAGAGGCTGGCAAGGCGCTCTTCGAGAAACCGGTAGCAGTGCTCGGCCACCTGCACGTTCTCGGTCCGGCCAAGCAGCTCCATGGTGCGGAAACTCTGGTCAGTGGCAGGATCATAGAGGGAGCTGCAGACGACCTGGACATGGAAATGGTCACGCAGGATGGCGCCGATGGCCTTGCGGTGGCCGGGCATGATCCTCTGGCCGGTCTCGATGATCAGGTGGGAGTAGCCGGCAGCCGCATCGGCCCGGGCCAGCTCCAGGTTGTGCCGGGCCATGAGCTCGGCTGCCTTCTCCATGGCCAGTTCCGCCTCGTGGCGGTTATCGGATCCGGCCAGGGCCAGCAGCTTGCGGACCCGTTCCAGCATGCGCCTGCCGGCGGCGGTGCCGGGCGAGGCCGGAGTCTCTGCCACGATGCTGTCCGCCAGATCGGCCCGGGCCCGCCGGAAGGGTGTGCTGACACCGAGCAGATCGCAGGCCCGCTGAAAATCCGGCCCATGTCCTGTGCAAGGCCTGGCAAAGAGCTCGCTGCAGACCTGGTGCGCCATCTCGTGCCTGAGCACCTGCAGGGTCACCTGCCAGGGATGGGAACGGATGAGGTGCCGGCTGAGCTGCAGACACCGCTGTTCCGGCCGCCAGCAGCCGAGCTGCTGTCTGCTGCCGGTGATCTCGAAGATCGGTGGCCGCAGCTCGATTCCGTACTGGTAACAGATGGACTCGAACTCGAGCTGCAGCTGCCGGCACCAGGCCTGCTCCATGTCCTTCATCTCCATCGTTCTTCTCCTAATCCTCGCAGCCGCACGCCGCAACCTCGTCCAGGCAGTCTGGACAGAGATACCCCTGCTGCCCGTCCCACCGCAGGGAGGCGCCATCCTGCTGTCGGCCGCAGAGGGCGCAGACCTCCGGGCGCTTCTGCCCGCTCTCCCCTGCCTGCGCCGACTCCAGTCTCCGTATGGCCCTGATCCGCTCCAGGATGGGCGGATGGCTGTAATGCAGCGCCACGGCAAAGGGGTGCGGCGTCAGGTTGGCCAGGTTGGCGGCGGCAAGTTTTTTCAGGCCACTGATCAGCGCATCGCCCAGGCCGGTGGTCCGGACCGCATAGCTGTCGGCCTGGAATTCGTGGTGCCTTGCGACATGGTGCAGCGCCACGGAGACGAGCAGCGACAGCGGTGCATAGAGAAAACCGAAAAACACCAGGCTGGCGTAGATGGAGAGATGTTCCATGCCAAAGGCATCGAACAGCAGCCGGTTGTCGATGCACAGGGAGAGCAGGTAGAGCATGAATCCCATCTGCAGCAGTGTCGCCCCCATCATCCGGGGGAGATGATGCAGCCGGAGATGCCCCATCTCGTGGGCAAGCACGGCCAGTATCTCGCGCGGCGACAGACGCGCAAGCAGGGTATCAAAAAAAACGATGCGACGGAAACGGCCCAGACCGGTGAAAAAGGCATTGGCCCGGGTGGAACGTTTCGAGCCGTCCATGGTATGGATATCCCTGACAGGGGTTCCCTCTTTTCGGACATAATCAAGGATCATCTGCCGCAGAGGACCATCTTCAAGCGGAGTGAAGCGGTTGAACAGCGGCATGATCACCACCGGCGCCAGGAACTGGACAACCACAACAAACAGGGCCAGCACGCCCCAGCAGTAGAGCCAGGCCATGGCACCGCCCCGCTCGAACAGCCAGAGAACGGCGGCGAGCAGGGGAGTGCCGAGGAGAATGGCCAGCAGGACCGACTTGAGGATATCACCACAAAAGGTCCGGATGCTGGTGCGGTTGAAACCGAACCGTTCCTCGATGACAAAGGTGGCGTAGGCAGAAAAGGGAAGATTGACCAGACCGGACAGCAGCAGGAGCAGGCCGATGAACAGCAGGCCGGTGGCCATGGGCGGCAGGCCGGGTTGCCGGGCCAGGGAATCGAGAGCGTTGAAGCCGTGCGCCAGGATGAAGCCCAGGGTGAGCAGGGTGAGCACGGCGTCCCGGACCATGGCAAAACGGGTGGTGACGCGGGTATACTCCTGGCTCCTGGCATACCGGTGCCGGTCGAACACATCCCGGAACTCCGACGGCAGCTCCGGATCCAGGGAGCGCAGGTTCAGCAGCGCGGCTGCCTGCTCCAGGAGGTGACTGCAGAGGATGATAGCGAGAACAGCAACAAGATAGGGATTCATGAACAAGGATGGATTCGTGCGAACATGACACCGGCTGCAGGGGAAAAATGCATCGCCTGCCAGGGACGGAAAAAGGTTTGCCGGACCGTGGCCCGCGGTTTAGTATGAACATGGGAAAACAGGGTTCAGGTGCCAGGGGCCAGGTATCAGGTGGCAGATTCCAAGAATCTTCGTGCCGCCAGCGGCGATTGCACCACCGGTCTCCGGCAGGTTGGCTTCAGTTGGCGTAACGCAACAGTTCACCGCTATCGGCAACCACCTAAAAAGACCGGTACGTTTGCTAAAAG
>Ga0256833_1000662_pt1 | contig 26573 bp, 30 predicted proteins | sample 356284metaG_FD_190535 | JGI IMG/M metagenome (GOLD analysis project Ga0256833, IMG submission 190535) | Hydrothermal vent microbial communities from Mid Atlantic Ridge, Atlantic Ocean - 356-284 | ecosystem: Environmental > Aquatic > Marine > Hydrothermal vents | place: Atlantic Ocean: Mid... | reverse complement strand
TCTAAACAAATAAACCTGATGGGTGATTGTTATGTCTATGGAGCAGTATGTAAATGGGTCTATTGCTGAGGGGATGGCTAAGGAGATTATAGACGATGTTATAAAAGACCCTGAGATAATTATATTGAATGGGATAATTGATTTGTGTGTGAACGGTAAATATATCGAGGTAAAAAGCTGTTCTGAATATGTTTGTGATAAGACCCATAGAAACAATAGAAGAAGAGGTAGATTTATTCTAACAAAATCCCAGCACAATTACTTGGTAAAGAAGAATGGTTTATACCTGTTTATAGTTAGGATAGATAACCACAGATGTATATTTAAGTTCGTGAAAGCAAGGGAGCTTGATATTAGCTTTAAATCTGAGCGAACATCTATATGTTGGAAGAAGCTGTTTATTTAGCCAGATTAATTCCATTAGGTATATGCTAATGTTTATCCGAATTACTGCCTGTCATATAACTGATAAATTTAATATACCCATAACATAACATAAAACATCATGTCACTCAAGAAATTATTGGATTTAATTAGTAAACTAAGATTGGTTAAACATGGGGATACAATATTATCTGATGACCATAATAGCTTAGTTAATGTATCTAAGACAATACAAGAGTTAATTTTACCATCTGCTGTATCCCCTGAAATACTTGGATGGAAACCACATTTCTTTGATAATTTTCTAAGCCCAAGTTCTGGCTTATGTTACCCTCAAGTTGCATTCTTTAGTTTTTCATATTTCTCGAACGTGTTTGAAACCTCTTTGGCAAAGCCATATCTTCTCCCGTCACCAACCCCGTATGTCAGGTTTGTTCCAGCATGGGAATTAAATATTGGATACTCCGAAACTATTGAGTTCCCCATCATCATAAATCATTTTGCAACTGTATCTAAGCCATTACCTTTTGAAGAGGTAAACCTAAATGCGTTTAGTGTTGTCTATGATGTATTTGCATTTTTAATAAATGCAATGGGTAAGACTGTGAATGGTATTATTTACTTGATATATTCCAATGAAGGTGGGCATATAGTTGTGTATGATACAAATAACATGAAAGGGCAATTAATATCGAATAAATGTCTTCCATACACAACCTATACTAAGGTAGATGATGATGTCTTTTTTGGATGGATTATATCAGAGATAGGTGTAAACCCAGATGGAACATATCATGTTAGAGTAAGTGATAAGGATGGTAAAGAACTCATATATTGCTCTTTTGTTGGAGTAACACAACAGGAGACAATGAACTTCAAATTAACGTCTGGTGGAGAGATTATATATAACCTTAATTTATTCGGAGGAGATTGCCCAATATTACCGAAAGAATGTGTCTATGATTGGATTGCATTAAGTTATAGTCCACCAATCTAATAATAATTCTCTTATACCGAAACATTTATATACCTTAACAAATATACAAATATAACATGAGGTGGAAAGACAGTTTGGGTGGTTTGGGTAAAGGAGACAGGAACGACGACATAAAAGACAACACCATAGACGTGGAGGAAATAATGTATGGAAAAATAAGTAAAGAAGAGGCTAACAAAGTTTTAGAAGAAATAATTGACACTATGCTTAGAATACTAAAAGAAAACATGAAAGAACATAATGACATAATATTCAAATATCTAAAAACTTGGGAGTTAACAATATTACAACTAACCGGTGTATTGAGACAGTATGAAGCTCTTGAAAACCTAATAGATATATCAGAACCAAAATACCCTGAGGGTATAGCTGACTTATCCGATGAGTTGGTGCTTATGTTCATGGAGATGGTGATGGCAAGAAATGAAGCTAAAGACCCTCTATGGATTTTACTATCAATGCTGAAGACGATAAAGAGCTTGTTACTGTGGACATACAATGCAAACTTAGTATTTGCTAAGATACCAGTAATGATGTTCAAGAAATTACTGAGTAAATCTGAGCTTACTGACAAGGACGTAGAGGAGATAAAGAAACAGATATATGAACAATACAAGGAATAAAACACTCAACAAAAGATAGTATGACTTGTAAAATAAACATAAGTTCGTATTAAATAGCAAAATATAAATATCTCTATGTGAGGTGAATATATATGGGTAGGCTATTAGTAGTAATGCCGGACGAAGTGATAGAAAAATTAAGAGAAATGTTACCTGCAAAGAGAGGTGCAATAAGTCAGTTTGTCAGAGATGCGGTAGTAGAAAAAATAGAGAGAGAATACGAAAGCATAAACAGAAGGGAAAACACAGGTAAGAGAGGAAGCAGAAAGAGAAGCTAATACTTAACTATTTATATTTTTTTAGCAAGTAGCTTGCCTACAACTCGATTTGGAAATATTAACTTCCAATCCAAAAGGGGGTGGTAAATTGGTTAAGGAGTATAAGTGTGTTAGGTGTGGTGAGATAGCTATACCTGTTCCCGGACTATATCTTTGGTGTCCACGATGTGGTTGGGTTCACAAGGTAACCGGGAAGCTTGTTTACGAAGATTGACTACCATAATACTATCCACATAGTCTAAATACCTGTATATCGACATGAAAGACACGCCTATTTTTTCACTTAGTTTGTAAACACTAATTCCCTTGAACCTAACAATCGTATAGCATATAGAAGCCATTATGTTAGTGTATTCGTTTTTGTGTTCCTTTAGCATGTTATACAGTCTTATTATGTAATCAACGTCAAACATATCAAGATTAAACTTGCTTGAATAGTATTTTATTATTGCATTAGTTATGTCATACCCATTGTCCTGCAATATCTTTTCTACTTTCTTTATGTTCCTGTTTAGTTTGTATGCTCTTACATTGCCCAACCTTACTATTTTCTGTATTGTTAATCCGTGTCCTAAGTATTCACTTGCTATGTATAGAAATATAGAAGCAAATGCAACATCAGAACGGTTAATCATACGGTAAACTTTGTATCTGTGTATAGTGTAAACGTATGTGAATATATCTTTAGCAAGCTCTATAACTACGTTGTCTAAGTTTAGCATTTTACCTACTCTTTCTATCTTTTCCAAGTGTTCACACATATTCTTTATGTCTTTTACCGTCCTCTTCTTTCGTTTAATATAACACAAATCCTTAGATACTATAAACTCCGTAGCATCCATCATGGCTATCTTCTTCCGTTGTATATTCTATCTACACGTGAGCATATTTCACTCATTTGTTCTTTAAGTATCTCTATTTCACCTTGCAATCTACCAAGTTTCATGTATATAGGTATATGTGCTACTATAAGCATTATGATTACAGATAGAACAGATATAGCGAACTGTAAGTCCTCAAATGTAACCACCACTGCAAGACTTAGTATTGCTGGTATGTATGCGATTAGAGTGTAATATAGTTTTATCTTTGCCGTTGGATTTACAATATTCTTAAAAATAAAACATAAGGTTTTTGATATCATGATTAATCACTCTCGTTATAGTGTTCTAACGCAGACACAACAGTAACGATTATCGACAGTATGGTTGCGAGAGTACTATTATTTGTGTGTATCTGTGTTAGAATACCACTGCTGACTATTGCATTTATTATTGTTGTTATAAGTGCTATTACAAATGTTGGTTTCTTGTGTATTGGTTTTCTTGGTTTCTTTGTTGTATTTACATTTACACTAACTGGTGTAGTTAGCTGAGGTGTAGATGGTAAAACACTAACATTAGTATCTTTGGTATCTTTAATACCACTATTACCTCCATCAGGCTGATACGTTATAAGCGTCCCGTTTAAAATACATGATGCGGGTTTGTTTGGGTCTTTTACTACGATGTAGTTAGTGATATAGTCTATGATACTATCTTTGAACATGCTCATCAGTTTTCTTCTAACGTCATCGGTATTACCTGACATAATAGACCTTCTAACTACCTTGTTTCTTAATACGAATTCTCTGACTGTTGGTATCTCTAATTCAGGAACTCCAGCTGATATAATGGCTTCTTGGAACTTGTTTTCATCTATGTTTTCTAAGTTAACAGATAGCTTACCATTTGCAGGTAAACAAGTGTGTGAATGTATCTCCGTATTTTCAGAAACTATAGTGAAATACACACAACCACCATATGCGTGTAATACACTAAACAGTATATTAGCTACTTTTTTACTAAACTCTTTCGTATTGTTAATAGGTTCTATACCACTAACTGCTATATTATCACCTCCTCTTCTGTTTTTTTGTCTCTATAATGTCTAAAAAATATTTTAATGTTTTGTATGCTCTATGCTAAAGACTAAGCAATCATCAGTAGTTCTAATACTACACTACTTGTATTACTGTTGTTAACTCTAAGATTTTCTCCATCTGATACTATTAATCCGGGGGAACTCAAAACAGTAATCCAAGTTCCATTGAAATTAGCTTCTACCGTAACACCCGATGGTAGATTTACATAATATATACCACGTGGTATTGTCATCTGAGTGCTTGCTGGAACATCTATATACCTAATCTTATCATACACAAGACTTGGTGATAGTTTTATGAAACCAATAGAGTAGTCGGGCAAGTTTATCTCTGAATAAATGTCTAACACGTCGAGTGATAAATCGTGTAATACTGCTTTGTATCCTTCTAAGTATGTTGGCACGTAAACGTATTCAGAATACAGTTTATTTGTGTAGATACTTTTAGATAAAATATCATCTGCTTCGAGTTCAATACTATCAAGGTAATCCACAGAGCCTTTGTATGCTTTAAATTCAGTAGATATTAAATCCTTTATATTGCCCCCAGATGAGTATATGCTCTCATCTATATATATGTCCTTAGATACATGGCAGTATCCATCCACGTATGCCGCTTTAGTGTATATTACATCAGAAGATAACGATACTACATCAATTAATCCAGATAATATATCATCAACGTTTACTCCCTTTGCTTGTAAGTATCCGTCTAATATAATCCCCTTAGATACATAACTATAACCAGCTACGTGTTCATCTCCTGATATTCTCACAGACTTATTAACGTATAAATCACCATATATATCAGCTAACCCGTATATAGTTGCATTGTCTATAACAACTAAATCATTTGACACATACAAATCGTTTGAATATAGGTTGTTATATACATATATACTACATGATATTATGTCGTCAGACACAATCTCTTTTATGTTAGCTGTTTTTGGTATATAAAGACCACCATATACATATAGGTTACTATCAACTATTTCATCGTTAGTTACTTCTAAATCACTTACCTTTGCATACCCACTTATGTTTATATCTCGTGTAAAAATAGATTTAAGCTCTAAGTCATCACTTCCAATCTGTATTGTGTCAGCCTGCTTAGGGTATAGTGATTTGTTTATAACTCCATCGTAGCTTATAGCACCATTATCTGCCATGTCTATGAGTGTGTCCACTAAGTGGTCATACCAATCTTCAGTTATTGGCTGACCTGTCTTTAAACCTAATAACCTAATACTATCGTCTATTGGCAACTATATCACCTCCCCCTTCTGCTTCTCTCATGTCTTAGTCTTCTAAGTTTATAAAGCGTTACGAGTAAGTCCCTCTCTTCTGGTGATAGAACTATCCAATCTACACCAAGCTTTCTTTTTACTTCTCCATTTAGTGTAGCCAGTTGGTCTAATGCCTGCCTGAACTCCTGTTCTGTGATTACTCCATACACGAAATCTTCACCAAGCTCATTAGCTAACCTCGTAACTTCAGAACTAATCTCTCTCGCTACTGAGTAGGCTGGTAGTATCTTTATTTCATTTTCTGGGTATCCGAACTCCTTTGCCTTATTTATTATCCAGTCCACAGGTATGGGAACGTATTCCCTCATTTGTATTAGCTTATCTACACTTAGTTCATACACTCTTGCATTCTTCTCTATGATTAGCTCAGCAGTGGTTCTATCGTGGACAATCTTAATCAGCTCTTTTTCGAGTTCTGGAAGGGATATAGCCCCCCTCTTAAACTTGTGTATAAGTGCATCTATGTATAGCTTAGCATCGTTGTTTTCTCTTCTTATCTTATAAGCAAGTATCAAGAAGTTAAGACCTACCCTGCTTATACCGTATTTTGATATAGCACTCTCTAACTCTTTCTCAGTGATGTAGCCATTGGAGAATGCTTCAAGTAACTGTCTCAATGCTTCGTTCATTTCAGAGCGGACTGGTTTAATCCTGAATACCTCAAGTATAATCTTCTGGTCTTGTTCTGGGACACCAAGTATCTGCATTTTCTGTTTTAGTATCTCTTCAGGTATCTCTACATAATCAGCGTAGCTCAGTAGGGTAGATATACTAAGTGTGTAGTGTTTAGCATACGCTTCTATCATTGCATCAGCGAGCTTGTCACTCATACCAAGACTGATTAATCTCTTCTTAGCTGTATCGAGGGTTATAGCCCCTCTCTCAAGTTCCCTTAAAACAGCTTTTATCTCAACCTCGTTTACATAGCCAGACACCATAAACTGCATCATCGTTTCGAATATCTCCTTTTCAGCTGGAGTTAGCTTACCGAGTTCTACGAGAGTTTCAAGTATCTGTTTCATCGTTCCTGAGGGGACAAATCCTCTCATGAACCTATATAGCAGTTGATACATGCTATATCGTATCCATGCTCTTACTCTTCTAAACGTGTCAACATCCTTGTATGCATCTAAGTATTCCTTGTAGGGGTTAAAGAAGCTACCATCTAATACCATCTGTAATCCCATGCTGTTGTTTACCGCAGTAATTACACTATTCACTGCATTTTCGTATTCATCAAAGCTTATCAGGTTCTCAGCGTAGGCTATGTTCATTTCCCTTATAACTGACCTGATTATCTCAATAGCTCTATCATAATCTGCCCTTATTGTGAGTAACTTAACCTCAGAAGGTAAGAACCTAACAGGTATATCAAGACCAAGTATATTTACATCGCATAGGTGTGATAGTAGGTTACTCACCGTGTCTTCCGTTAATAGACCATACTTGTAGGCTGATAGTATCGATGACCTAACAAGGTTTCTTTCCTCGTTAAGGGCATTCATCATCTCTCCGATTGCTATCTTTGTAACCCACTGCGGGTGCATTCCCCTCGACATTACAATTCTTAGCAGGTCTGTATCAGTGATTATACACCACTTGAACATCCACCTCGCATCAAGCCTTGTTGGTATCTCTGCACTAAGCTCAATAGCCATCATCTGGTCGCTTGTCCATCCGGGTATCCATGACATCGGGAAGAAGTTATGCCACTTGTAGTATGGTAGAATATAACCAACAACCTGATTAAATCTGCTAACAACTGCACTGTCTATCTTACTCGTGTCTATGCTCTGTGTTACCTGAGATGGCTCAGGTAGTTTTATGTTATTCACAAGTGAAGTTAGCTCAGAAGGTGTTTTAGGTGGATAACCAAGTTTCCACTCGGTGAACTGTTTTACGTTTCTGTCTATGAATTTCTTGGCTACACCCTGAGCTTCAAACCATGTAACCTCACCGGCTAATCTGGTAGCAAACTCAAATAGATTAGTTGGGCTTGGATACTTAAAGTGTAACAGGTAGTAGAGTGCTGTTACATCTTTGTTAAACCCATGTGATGCCATCATTAGCTCAAACTGGTCTAAGTTTATTATGACATCACGCATCATCATTCTGATAGTATCTGATGGAGTTGGTAGCTCATATAGTAAAGCCATAGGTATGTTTCTCTTAAATCCAAATCTATCTTCTACGGTGAACTCAAGTAGAGTTGGGATACCTGACTTCTCTATAACAATCTCTGGTGTAAACTTACCGAGTGTCATTAACTCAAACCAGAACGGGTAAGCTCTGTAGTCCATTATTCTGTGTAGTTCTGAGACTACTGCATTAAACATATCTTTGTAGTTCTGTTTACCTCTCTCAGCGAGCAGATAGCACGGTAGAAATCTCCTTGTAGAGCGAACCATTTCTGGATAAGTAGGTATCTCTACTGGTAGTGGGAAATGGTATCTTACAAACGGGTTAACCCAATACTTGAATGGTTCATATAGCCAAAACGATGTGGTGAACATTAGTGTTTTCACGAGTTCTAAGATTGCCTGATATATTAGCTTAGGTATAGCTCTACCTATATCCTTGAGAGATATCTCTATACCAAGCTTTGCTAATATAACGCTTATCTCTGTAGCAACCAAATCAAGAACACCGGATATCCCAAGAATAACGGTAGATAGCATCATAGCTAACAAGTTGCCTTTTGGTATAGTATTTAGTATGCTATACGTAGCTAAGTTGTAGTATGTATATAGCGGTTCTATTGGTTTACCTACTTTCTCTACAAAGTTTAAGAACCCTTCAGTTTTCTTAGCCCATTCATTTACACCAGTAATATCAATAAGTGGTTTGAACACTATATCGACTGCATCAAACTTCATTTGTTTACTCAAAGATACTATTGCTCCTGATACAAAACCTATTGCTATTTTTTGTAGTGTGTTAATTCCATCAGTAAGTTTACTGTAAATCCATTCAACACCACTTACTATTGTTGACCACACTTTATCTAAGAACGGTATAAAACTTCCCTCTAACCACTGCACAGGTGATTTAATACCACTTATAATATCTTCTGGTAGTTCTTCGACTATCCACCCTATTCCACTGTTTTCTATTGCTTTTACGACCTCATCGAGAACCCCAGTAACTGGTCTAAATAGCTCTTCAGACGATTTTTCTACATCGCTGAAGAAACTACTAATTGTCTTGAGTGGATGAGCGATTATATTAGCTACATCAGTATATATTGGCTTAAGGACATCATTATAGAGTTCAGACCACACTTCATATAGCTTTGAGGTTAACCAGTTCTTTATCTCTACAAGAGGGTTAATAAACCCCCTAAATGTAGAGCCTATACTCGTGATACCGTCCATTATTGCTGAGAAGTATGCCCTGAACTTATCGAGTATATCACCTACCAACTCACTAACAGCCTTTGGTAGGTTAGCTATTGTGTGGGTTATATCGCTGAGAATACCACCAAGTGCAGATTTAACGTTACTAACCAAACTCTCTATACCGTGTATTATACTGCCAAAAGAGGACTGTATGCTATGAACCATATGTGATAGGACATCACTTATACCATTGAACTCCTTAACAATGTAATCGTATATCTGTTGGACTACATGAACTACGTTACCTATACTATCTTCTACACCGCTTATTATAGACTTAGATAAACCATATATTGCAGTGGTTATCCTCGATAATGCATCTCTTATCTCACTAAAGAAACCAGACAGCTCACTTGACAGTGAGCTTATAGCGTTTGTAACATCATTTATTAAACCCGAAATTACGTTCTCTATCTCATTTGGTATGCTCTCTACTACCGACACGAGATTACTGATTACTCCCTGTATCTCTCCGGGTATATTTTCTATGTAGGATGCTATGTTGCTAAGTATGGATTGTATGCTCGATAAAGGTTCACGGAGTGTGTTTATTGCAGACTGTATGAATGATGAAATCTCAGATGGTAAACTCTCTATGTAGTTTATAATGGTGGATACCCTATTGGCTAAATCCTGAACAAAATTAACGATATTTGAAACCTCTGAGCTTATGTTACTTACCTCGTTTAGTATGCTATAAACAGTGGAGCTGATATTATCCACTACACCTTGTATTGCATTTAGTATTGGTGATAACGCCCCGTTTATAGCGTTTATTATTGTAGCAGAGGCTTGACCAAGTGGGTTAGATATACCGGCGTATTCCCAGTATGGATATATTCCCGTTGTGACGTGTTCTATCGTAAGCTCATCTAAGTTTATCTTTGTTCCATCTTTAAGTATAACAGTTATATCAACACTATTGACTAAATCTTTCATCTTATCTTCGTTATATTGTCGCTCCCTAACCGTGTTATATTGGCGTTCCATGACCGAACACCTCCTTCATAAAACCTTTTACCTTCTTAAATATCTCTATTTCCGTTAAAAGAACTTGTCTAAGGTCATCTCTCTCACTAACCATTCTTATTATCGGTGGGTATCTTTTGTTACCCTCTATTATACAAAAAGACATTATGAACTGCTTTGGGTTTTCAAAACCCTCTAATGGTATCATCTCAAGTATAGCTATTTTTACACCGTCTTTTTCAAACACAGTCATCGTATAAAAAATGTGTGTTAAGGATATAATATTTACGTATGCTAATCAGATTGTTGAGAAGACATTTGTTTTGGCACATCATTTAGTTCTAATTCTTTTGTAAACATTGTAATCAGTTGGATTTCCTTCTTTATCCAATAGCCTAAACACTAATAGTGGTGTTATACTATCGTCATCGTATATTATAAGCTCACCGTTCTTGAGTTCCCAATTGTTAGTGTTAATTTTTCTCATCATAGTTATTGGTTGGTGTAAGTATGGTGTAAGCACTACATTATACTCTGTTCTTATATTTGGGTCTATCGACAACACAACTTTATCAAATAGTGGTTTTCCTATGGTAAACTCTGCTTTACCATCAAGGTATATCACAAGTGGGGTGCTTGCTTTAATCCAATTATTTCCGTTTATTGAGTAGTAAAATTCGTCAATTGGTATCCCCTGTATATCATATACATCTATAGCTACTTTCTTTGCAATCCGATTTATAGATACTATTGGGTCTTCTTGTGCATACTTTCTTATAAACATCTCATCCACAAAATAATCATGTCCTCCAAACACATACACGTATTCAAATTTGTTGTATTTACTATTGTTAGCCTGTGAACTATACCTATATTTATCCCAATCAACCTCACATATTATTTGACCATTGTCCCAAACAAATTTTACGTGATACCATACATGATATGGGTCTTCTGATAAAGTGTTTAGTTTAGTGAAATTTCCCGCATAATTATCTCTTTCATCGTAACCCAACTCTGTTGGAGTAGTAGAGGTCTTATGCCCAAGACATATTCCGTAACCATTACCATTACTATCTATTATACCAATTCTATCTGCACCACCACCATTAAAGTTTGCTCTGTATATATAACACTCCAAAATAAAAGGATAATCAAGTGTAAAACCAATATATTTGTATCCACCATTTGGGTCATTGTAACCTGTTTTCTTTAGACTGTATTTTCCTTTATATACCTCTTCACTCGATTGTTCTACGATACCATATCCATGTTTAATCCATCCTTCCCATACCTCAAATCCATCGTAGAAATCAAATGTGTTGTATGGGTTACTTAGTGTGTTCTGCTGTGTTTCATCGTAGCATAGATAACAAACATAAGACCAACCAGAAGGTATATACGGTGCTTTTATCCATAGCAACATGTCCCCTGTTTCTGTGTTTAATTCCTGTATGTAAAAGTCTAAGTAGTTTTTTAGTCTATCTATAACACAAAACTTAGATATATCATTGAATACACTGAATAGGTCTTTGTCTGATATAGATACTTTCACCTGAAAATCCTTTATATCTTCGCTGTTTGGGTTTGTTATTTTTATCTCATATAGCTTTATCATGATTACTACTAACACAACCTATTTAATATACCTTTCTGATACTATATATAAATATATATTTTTGTCGTTTAGTTAATCTAACTACTTAAAAAAATTATTGGTTAAAATTAGTTTATCTTATCCAAGACCCATTGTAATTATACGTGTGGTTTTTAATATTAGTTCAACACCAAACACAGAAAGAATAGACCTTATTATCTCTTCACTACACCCATAATACAAGTATTTCTGTGCTAACGCAGTAGCTTTCATGTTGAATGATTTACTGCCATATGTATTCTTTGCTCTTACAAGTTCTTCCATAAATGACCTATATAGACCTCTAACAGCACCATGAACCCCATAGCTATCAAGAATTCTCGATACTCTGTTTTCGTATGCTTCATCTATCTCTTTGAATTTAGTGTATAGACTTAGTTTAGAGAGTTCTTTCTTGCTTTCTATAACCCTACTAATGTTATCAGGTTCATAGCTAATAGACCAATCTCTTATTTTCTTTTCCGTGTTTTTTCTCGGCATACGTAATATAATACCAACATTATACATTAATTTTTCCAGAAACATCAACACATGTAAAAATATATAAATTTGTCAAAAAATTGGTCTAATAATTTGTTTAACTACTTAAATAAATGCAAGCTAAATACCCTCGCTCAGCTCCTGAATTGTGTCCACCACCTCAGCTATTCTTTTACCTGCAATGTAAACAGGGCATTTCTCCTTGTTATTACAATCACACCTTGCAACCTTTATTGCAAGTTTTACACAGGTCGAAATAAGCTCAGTCATCTCTTTGTTTAATGCTTCGAGTTTTGCTGGCTCTATATTCATTCCCGGTGTGGGTATCCCTGTAGGGGCTATGTTCTGGTTTACTGTTTCATTCTCACTAACGCCTGAACTAATTTTCTTAGACATATTTATTCACTCTATCAACTGATATATATTATTTGCTATCTTTCTTAATATGTTTTCATCGCAACCCATCTTCACGTATTTTTGTATTATTGTTTCGGGTGATTTTATAACCACTTTCCAAGACTTTCTCTTCTTGGATGGGTATTTGTAATACATGTATTCTAAAGCGAAATCTATGTATGCTTTTCTGAATGCATTAATCACACCCTCTCTATTTAGTATTCTCTTTACAGTGTTTATCACGTCCTGTTGTAAGTATTGATGCCTACCACCTCTGTATTTCTTCTTTAAGCATGTTTCATAGTTCATCTGGGATATAGAATATGGCTGATACTTAATTACACCATCTGGAGTGGGTATCTCGTTTGGTAGGAATTGTGTTCTCCCTTTCTCAACCTGTTCTGAGAATATATCCCCCACTTTCTTGGGTATTAGTCTTACCGAGCTTCTATACTTCAGATTAGACACGTATTTTGTGTGTGGAGCTACTGTTGAATAACCAACTAAACTATACCCAACAGTTGGTTCGTGAACGGTTACTGTTCCATTCTTTAATATTGTTTGGCAATCCTCTGGTGAACGCATATAGTAGTGTGTATATACGAACTTACTACCCTGAGGCTCAGGCATTACTTTTGCTATACCTACTACACATGCACCTACGTATGCCCCCGTAAGCACTTTTCCTTCATATATCAAAGAAGTAGGTAATAGACATTTGCTTATAACATCAGATATATCAGTATCCTCTAACACATCCTTAACTACTGTGTATATATACTCACCAGTTTTCAGATAAGACTTAGGGTCAAAGTGCTTTTTATCGGTGTAATAATACCTAAACCACCAAAACAGCTTTTTGATATCATCATTGCTTACATCTGGCGGGTCATACTTTGAGTAACCATATCTTGCTTCACCATACCTTCCTATACTATATTCTACGAGTGATACCATGTCGGATGATGGCAACTGAAATTGAAAGGCTTGATTTAAATCTATAAGAAAGTTTAGATTGAAGTTAAAGCTCCACCTAATCGCAGGTATATCAAAGTTGAACTCAAGTCTAAAATTGTTTAAAACTACATTTGTTGGGTCTGTCTGGCTCTGCTCCCACCTCGCTTTTCTGCTGACTGGGTCTATGTATGGTGTCCCACTACTAAGCTTACCTACGCCCTTTCCAGAGAATATGTCTTTAAATAGGTCGCTTATGTCGAGCAAGCTCACTCACCTCTATACCTTCTACAATGCTATTTAGCTCCTCCTCGTATTTATTAACGTCTATGTCAAACCCACACATATCAAGTAGTCTTGTATATAGCAACCTGTAGTCCCAGCTTAAAGCATGTTCCATAGCTTTAACCCTATACTCGATGTAAGCTTCTCTGTCTTGATTGTATGTGTCTATTGCATCTTTTATAGTATCCGCTAATATCTCAGCGTTGTATTCGTGCATTATGTAGTATTGGCTCATCTTCGTGTTTACGATTTGTATGTTTTCAAAGTCATATACAAAGTTGAATTCATCACTGCTAAACTCTGTTAATGGTGGCATCCATGTGTGTATAACAGGTGTCCCTACACTCATACTTTCAAGAACCGGAAGACCAAAACCCTCAGATTTACTTGGAAATAGAACGTAATCTACTGCGTGCATAGTTGCAAGTATCTGTTCGTGTTTTAGAGAACCAAATGGACTTACAAATACAAACCTATCATCATTTATTAGGTCTTTTATGCTTGGTTCACTTATTACAAATATAACGTAGTTGTCTATACCACTATTTCGTAGTATCTGGTTAGCATGTATAAGTTTATCTATACCCTTTCTTGGGTCATTTCTCGCAACAAACAATAGTTTAACCTTATCACCGAACTTATCAATTAGTTTCTGTCGTATTGTGTTTCCCATATTTACTGCCCTTATAGTCTCTTCTATGTCTATACAATGATGAACAGATGCCTTAACACTAAGACCTGTCTTGCTCAATAGCTTACCAACGAACTTACTTACTGTGTAATACTTTAATCTTGGAAGTGGAGAATATAAAACACTACCTTTTTTTGGTAAACCTTCTATTGTCACATACACGAGCTTGTTACCTTTGTATTGTATTATTGCAGGTGCATTTGCAGTTAGAAAGTTTGGGTCAAACAGTGTCGCAACCACTACCCCTTCTACGTCTATGTTTCTTACTTCGAAGGGAGATATAGTATTTCTTACAACCACTTTATATCCAGAACGCTCTAATACTGTTTTAATTAAACCAAACTGGTTCTTCATAGATGTTGCATTAAGAATAGAGGATAGAACTACTCTATCTACCACTTGTTTTATGTTATGTGTATCCTCCTCACTGTCAAATACTTCTATACGACCAGATATTCCACTCATGTATGTATTTATTACATGGTTGATGAAAAATGTTTCGTTAAAATAAACATTGGTCTAAGAGTAGGTTTCTAAGTTAAGAAAAATGTTAAGAAAAATAAAAATATAAAAATAACATAATTATTTATACAATTTAAATTAATGTTTTATTAGGTTTTTTATTCGTCTTCAGTATGGCGTCTCACCAATGACCACAGTTGCTATCTTGTCGAGTATGGTTGGGTCGCAACCAAGAGCTACCCACTTGGATTTCTCAGCAGAAGCTATCTTCTGCAGAGCAACACCGCTGTTGTGTCCCTTAGCTCTGAACAGGGTTCTTCCAAAGTTCAGGTAAGGTATTCTGAAGTTTCCGATTATCCCCTCGTTGTCGAGTATCTCAGCTATTCTGTCTTCCATAGTAACAAGGGCAGTCTGCATTGCCTGTTCCTGTTCTACCATGAAGTTCTTCTTGGCGTTAAGCTTGGTCTGAACTACGTCGGGTATTAAACCAAGCTCGTATGCCTGAATTCTCTTATCCGCACTCCTTCTTGGCATGTTTTATCACCTCCAGCATAAATTAGTATATAACATATCTTATATACCATTTCTTAGTTAGCGAAATAAATATCAATATAAAAAATGATTTATTTTTCCTAAAACTATATCGTAGTTTACAATGAAAAAAATACATTGTTTTAATGGTTATTTAAAATAACAATAAACACGATTAAATCGATTTATACATTATTAATCTATATAACACAAACTATCAACATTCACCGCTACCAATTTGGATACATTTATGTATATTCTTTTGGAAAGCTTTATCAAATACAAAGACATATATCAAAAACATGGTGAACAAAATGGTTAAACCAAAAGATGGCTCAATAGATGTATTTGACCCAGACTTGGAGTTTATAGATAATATAAATAACAACACATACAGTGATAGAGGCAATATGGATTACGACAGGGTAGTTTTTAGTGAAGAGGAACTATCAAAATCAATGTCTTTAGCACTTGAACTAAGTGAGAAAATATCAAAACTTGAGCGTATATTCGACAGAAACAACAGGTATATTACTGCATTAAACAAAGTTGAACACGCAATTAGATACCTAAACGGTTTTCTTAAAGATTACAGCATAACAACAAAGAAAGAGCTGTATAAGGATAGAATAGTTGTAACAATAGAGATTAAACCATACGATAAACTTAACGAATACAATGAGATTAAAGCTAAGTTAGTAGAAGAGATAAGAGCAGTATTCCCAGATGCAGATGACGAAAAGATAGAACAGCTCGTAAACAATATATTAAAACCTCCTGTATAAGCAACTACTATGGATGAGGTAATATACGCATATCCACTCTATCAGAACGTTTCTTTTAGATTTATTGCAGAAAAGCACATAGAGTATATGTCAGAATACTTAAAAATATACAAAGTAGATGTATATACATTTAATCCATCATACTGGGGGGAACACAAAACTATATTCCTACACCCATTGGGATACCCATACACTAACAACAAAGCTGGATTTAACAGTGCAATAAATCGTAACTATAATCTGGTTGGTTTTGATGCATGTGACACTGATTTACTGAGTGAAATGGCTTGTGAAATTTTTAGTAAATCTAAGATATTCGTCACCCCAAGCAACTTCTCAGCGGGAGTATATGTTAAATCTTGTGAGATATACAACATAGAACCAGCTAACACTATTGTTTTACCACACGGAATTGACAAGGATTGGATTGAACCTTCGTATATACAAACGGATTGGCTGAATAGTCTGCGTGAGTTAAAACGTGATAAAGGCTATACGTTTATACTTTATCAACTACCACATAGCGGATACAGAAAAGGAGCAGATATAGTCGCAAAGACTATGCGTATAGTTCAGGCTAAAATACCATCTGCGGTTTTACTAATTAAATCGACTGAGAACAGAGACCCTTACATGGTTAAATTCAGGGATATAAAACACGTTACAATAGAAAGAGTTTTACCATACAAAGAATACATTGCAATGTATGATATATCAGATATAAACTTACTCGCAAGCAGAGGTGGTGCTTTTGAACACAATACAATAGAAGGTCTTTCGAGAGGCAAACCAACAATAGTTCCACGTGGTGGGTGTTTCTTAGAGTTTGAAGGATTAGTTGAATACGTAGATATAACAGATAACCGACCTATTGTGCTACCAGATAATCCAATACACATTGGTAGAGGATGGGAAGCTGATTACGTTGACATGGCTAACAAGATAATCGAAATTATAGAACACTATGAAGAATACGTGGAAAAATACAATAATATAGCACAAATAGTAGCTAAAAAATACGATTGGTCTAAAATTATTAGGTGGTTTTTAAAGATGCTGTGCAAGAACGGTATATTGAATATTTAGTCTATACTTTTGTTGCATATTTTGAACCAACCATTTTTTTCATGAATATGTTCCTTATTGATTGTTCTATACATTCTATCACAAAGTTATCTGGTTTATTGAGCTTAGATACACTAAACACTTGGTTAAATATATCGTAGTCTAAATCAAAGGGTAATTCATGTTTATATCTGTTGGGTCTGTAAACTAAGTCGTCGAAATCTATTATATATATTCTCGTATTGTTTCTGTATGACATAATAACCGAATTACACGTAGCTATGTTATAAACTAACTTATCAATTACATTGCTTGGGTTTATGTTCTCTTTGTATTCACGGACTATTGCATCAAACACCTCATCTACATAAAATGCACCCATGTTTTTAATTTTCAATGCTTCTTTGAAGTCATCCAACGAACTAAAATGGTTATACGTATTTATTGCTATTCTTCTAACAGGTGATATCCCCCAGCACTCATACCTATTTACTAACCTATTCAAAAGAGGAAATGACTGAGTAGTTTTAATCACAAAATCATAATCTGAGTTGTCTATTACGTCAAGCAACCTTACCGTGTCTTTGTAATCAAACATAATTGAACCATTATCGTGGTTTTTGAATACTTCTTTATGTTTTTCAAGGAATTCATCAAATAGTTCTTTTTCTATACGACCATATCCACTAAATATAGTGTAGTTGTGTAGTGTGTCTATATCGTTTATACCAACTTTGTTAAACATATCCACTATATCACGGTTACAAGGCTCGTGTATAACTGCTACACTATCTTTCATCAACATCTCGATATACATTTGCATTGGTGTAGTCCCACTTCGATAATAACCACATATTATTCCTACTATCATGAAAAACAGTATAAAAAAAGGTAGTATAAATAGCTAACTATTCAGTCTTTAATATAGTCCTCTATAAGTTCACCATTTAACATTATTCTTACTACAACTTTTGAACCCTCTTTGTAGGCTATTGCGGGGATTATATCGTATTTCTCAACTGACCTCATTATTCTACTCTTTTCGTGTGCTGATAGTATCCCATTGTATTTACACTGTATCCCGATTGGTCTTGTGTATTTGAATATGGCTATTAAATCAAATACCCCACTCGAAGCACTTGACCTTATAACATATGCACCAAGTTTCTCAAGTTTTTTCTTTACGTATCGCTCAAATCTTATACCCTTAGTTTTAGGAGCTGTCATAATATCACCTTACCCAATCTCAGGCTTTTTAAACCTGTCAAGTATATCGATTATAGTCTGTGTTGTATATCTCACTCTCGTAGGTAAATCACCTTTCGCATATATGTATTTAACACCGTAGCTTTTTACAATCTCACTTATAAATACGTGTTGTGCCTTTCTTTCAATGTATTTTGTGTCCTCTGGAACTCTTACTTTACTGGGGAAATCATATCGTAGATAATCATCAGTTATATCTCTGAAATCACATATCACAACGAGGTTATATATTGGAAACTTTGAATATATGTACAATGACTTAGACATAGTATCTATTAGCCTGTCTGATAGGTTTCTATTAAACACGTATTTAATAAAGAAATAAAGCCAATCATAGTGTGTCCTGTCTGTTATAACCACGTCAGGTGGTGTATAATCCTCGTATCTACCAATATTATATAATGCATCCATAACTCTCCTATACATTCTGTCTATTATGTAATACTCTAATATTGCTATATCATCGCATTCTCTTGCCTTAATAATTGTCTCTACAGGGTTATTTACATTGTATCCTTTATCTCTCATCTTCTTTGCAAAACTCTTTACTACCTCTGAAACCACCTCATTAACTACATGAACCACGTAACCACTCTCGGAAATGCATTCTACCAAGTTTCTCGTAAGTGTAGTCTTTCCACTACCCACTGCACCAGTTATACCAACAAGTATGGGTGCTTTGTCTTCGTAATTCCTTTTGGACACACATAAGTGTGTCCTATCAGACAAACTTATGTTTGTCCTTTTTTCTAACCCGCCACTCCTCTCCACTTTAACCATATCACATCACCCCCCTAACATACTTTATTTCATACACAAAAGAACCTCCATCAAACTTTTTCCTGTGTTTCCATGCTTCCTTGAACCACTCAACTTCATCACTGTATGGTGTATAGTCAACGTATGGCTTCAGGTCATTGAAACTATTTACCTCCTGTATCTTCCTAACTCTAACTATACCTAATTTCCTTCCCTTGTGAACAAGTGTATATTCACCATCATCGATTTTGCACATTACGTAATACAAGACCCCATTCCTTAGTAGAAATTCTATGCATCTGTCGTAGTTAATTCTAAGAAACTTCTTACCGAATTCCATGTCTTCAAGCTCCTTTAGTCTTTCCACAGCTGATTTATATATGAACTCACCCACATGTCTGTATCCATAAATCTTGCATATGTCCTTCATTCTGTTGAATACGTTCTCATTTAGGTATATATTTATCACATGTGGGTATTTCTTGTGTTCACTTCTAACACTACTTTCTGTTCTATACCATGCCATATCCACCACCCAAATAAAAATAGATAATAATGCTATTTATATCTTTCTATACACGGGACATGTATTGTAATACGGACATCTACTTATTATTTTTCCAGCCTCCTTGTCAAAGTAAGGGCTACACAATATGCTTGGCTCTGGTTTTGGTTCTTCTCCAGTGTTATAACTTCTATATAGTTTTTCTGCTCTTTTTAAAGCCCAACTATAAGTATGCTCACTGTATGGAACTTCATCAAGTGTCATTTTACCGTCAGTTCTCCTCACGTAAACCACGTAACCTCTTACATCTTTGTATCCCTGTTTCTTAAGCATACACATGTATATTTGTGCTTGTTTAATGTATTTGTCGTGCATTGTTGCCATTATTCTCTCTAAATTGTTTCTAAGCACGTCCAAACCTCTTGGTGAATACTTAGCTCTTCTGTAATTCTCTATTATAGACACTGGGTAATACTTAGTTGTTTTTAGCTCAAGGACATAAACCGTATCACCAAGAATAACTACAATATCTGGAGTTCCAATAAGAATTCCATCACTAATCTCTGTTTCGTGTATTACCTTTGATTTAAGGTCATATCTTTCCTTAGCTAACTCTTCTATCTTTTTGCATATTCTATCTTCTATTGCTCTATGTATTATTACACCAGAAAATAGACTATAGTTAGGGGTTATCTCAACAGGTTTAGTTGTGTATAAATAAGAACGCCTAAGACAAGACAAAATATCGCTTACATGTATCAATTCACACGGCTCTCTCTTAGTATCTTCTAAGAACTCTTTTATGCATTCATTATATGCATCTCTCAATAATTGTTCAAACGACACTAAAACTCACCTCACAACTTTTATTGTAGCACCACAATTTGCACATGTGTATCCAACAAATTGTATATCTCCTTCATTTACAACATCAACAACGTAGTTTGGTATTGCCTTTGCGTATAATCTTCCCTCGTGTATAAACACCTGTGGTAAATCTGCATCAGCTTTTACCAGTATTGCACCACACGATTTACACCTGATGTAGTCTTTGCCTTTGTCTATGCTGTTTTTACGTGTATTTTGTCTATTCCCACGAGACCTTTCACCTATCAATATTGCCACACACATCACCTCCTATAATACTTACATCTAAAAATATATAAATGTTACTAATACAGGTAATCAGGTATATCCTCCATGCCAACACTATTTTGGAGTAGTTCGTCGTCTATGTTATCCTCATGTTCTTTACCCTCACTACCCACTACAACAACGCTACCATCTTTGTTTACTATCTTCTCTCCATTTTCGGGAGGTAACAGGTAATCAAAGTCCTTGTTTCCGAGAACCACGCTTTTAACATCCTCAACGTCAAGGTATTCGTTAAGTGTTAAGGCGTATATAACGTTATATACAGCCTCAGCATGTCTCCTCATCCTACCCTTGCACTCATCATCAGGTTCTACATACTCATCTTTTATGCTTTCCTGAACAATCTGTATTATCCCTCTCATTACTGGGTCTGGTAAAACACCTACGGCATGGTGTTCGTTTAGTATTACGTAATCACTAACAGGAACGTATTTAGGAAATACGTCGCATATAGCTATTCTTTCGAACAGACTGTTTATGTTGATTGTATAATCATCATCTGTCTGCCTTAGTGCATTGTTTAGTATTTGTATTGCTGTTTGCCTCTGATTATCAAATAGTCTATCATATAAACTGTCGTTACCTTGTGTGCAGTTACCAAAGAACAAGAACGGTAACCGTCTATACACTTCAAGTCGCCTTCCACTTATACTCACACCCCTCCTCCATATTCCGTTTTCAAGACCTGTGTTTAGTGGTTGATATGCCTCCACAAACCTGTGTTTACTTACCTTATCGAGTTCATCTATGACTATACCGCTACTTGTAAACACTGAACCAACGTTTCCAGTTCTACCATCGTAAATCAACTCCGCAACACTTGGAAATTCGCTGTAAAACGTATAGGACATCATGAACTCCAATCTTGTTCCAAACTCCGTTTTACCTGTTTCTACATTTGTAAACTGTAACACGTGTAGTGGGTTGTCAAGATAATAGAACATAGATAGCAGTCTTGGTAAAAACAATCTATGGATAACCTTATCTGGTTTAACACCAAAACCTGATATTATTATTTCTGCGGGTGTTAGATTGTATTCGTTTAATATCTCCTTAGCCTTATCAGTGTCCACTTTACCATGTAGTGTATCAGCTTCTACAATGAGATAACTGTTTTTACCAAACTCTTCCTCTATACTTCTATCGTATCTCACGATTACATACATCCAATCACTGAGATTGTTTATTACCTGTTTTGTGTTCTCTCCGAACATACTACATTCACCGATAAGTTTACTGCCTCCTCTCGTTGTTATTATTACGGTTTTGTCTGGCTCAACCTTGTAGGAGGCTGGTTTAAGTATAATCTCCGCCTCACCATGATAAGCTATGTCTAATGCGAGGTGGTTTCTATCTGCGTTGTTTAGATACATGTCATACAGGTTTTTCTGAACTTCTCTAACTTTACTTGGTTCTAACCCTTCGAACTCCTTTCTAAACGCAATAAATAGAGAGCGTGGTGCGTCCTTTATGTAGTTCTTAACGAATGCAAGCTCTCTTTCGGCAAACCTAATAAACTCTTCTTCATCCAGCACCATATACCACCTCCACCATTAGGGTAAAAAAATGTTCTGGGTAAAAATTAGACAAACTGTATAGACAAGATTTATTCTCTCTCTGGTCTTCTATTACCAGTTCTTCTACCACCTCTCCTTCCACTTCTATTCCTACTCCCGTTACTACTACCTTCACCACCGTTTTCGTAATCACTGTTTCTATCAAAAAGATAACCACTCATAATCATTTCGTTCCACACTGCCCCTGCTATGTTTATCCACGCATCGAAATGTCCAATGATAACCCTATCGAGAAACTCCCCGTTTTCGTATATGTCTATCGCTAAGGTCTTAAATGGTTTATCAACAACCCTTAGCCTTATAGCCCTTCTTACGTCACCTATTCTGGTTTCTCTGTATGTTTTGTTTAACACCGTATTCCACCTATCTATCATATCCGAACTCATATCCTACACCCCAATATAGTATTACACAAACATGTATATAAATATTTCTATAAATGTTGTGTTATGTCTTGTCTATTCTCACCTTTTTCCTCTCAACCTTGTAGCCAAGACCATACAACAGCATCTGAGTAGCACCGTTCAACAGTTTAGAGGGTATTTTTCTGTAGTTGGTCTTAGTTACGAATATCCTACCATCCTTCGGGTTTACGTAGAACACTATTTTTGGAACATCCTTATCTACAGTAGAAACGCCTCTGTATTGTGATATAACAATGAACTCTTGAGGTTCATCATAGTAATCCTCACACTTTGCTCTCTCAACCCTAATTGTGGTTATTATTTTGTATTTCTCCCAGAGCTTCTTAGCCATGTCATATACCTTGAACATATCTATTGGCTCTGGCTTGAAAAGAGTTATAACCATATATCTCCCAGAGCGTCTTTCTACACTCTTTAGTTCTATAAACTTTCTTTTGAAAGACATAATCAATCATCCCTCCTTTTTATCTTCACCATTCTCTTCATCAGGTTCATAGAATACGAATTTCTTCAATCTCATGTATTCTATTGGGTCATTAACCCTAACGACCATTCCCCCGTAAACAATGTATCCTGTTCTGCCGTTATCACTCTTTTCGTCTATTACATGTAACTCTCTTTTTTCCCCAGTCACAGCCATAACTTTGTATATTGTCTCGGCAACAACCTTATGTTCACCGAATGTCTTTATAAATCTTCGTAGTCTATCTACCGCTTTATCATATTCTAATCTATCCACAAACCCCATAACACTACATTGCATTAACAACTATATAAATGTTTCTATTAGTAAAATTTATATATCTTCAGCTATATATATTAAATCATGGAGCGAATAGCAGTGTATGGAACATTATACAATGTGGTAGAAGACATACTGAAATACGATGGGACTACATGGTGTGGATTGCTATTCAATAAATGGAACGTGGATATATTAGGTAAAGACAAGATAAAAGGATACAAAAAAATTGACTTTGGATTACCATACGCAATACCCGATGAAAACTCAGAGATTGAGGTATGGGTTATAGAAGTTCCAATTGAATTCTACAGGATAATCAACGAAATAGAGGTTGAAGCAGGCTACACACCAGTTAAGGTAAACACAAAATATGGAAAAGCTACTATGTATGCATACCTAAAAGACGACCAACCAATTTAATTTTAAACTAACAAACACTGCTCACACCAGCACTTATAAACAATTCTCTTACCTTTTTTTCCATTTCCCTATATAGGTTATCATTAACCAACGCCTCAACACATATACGTGGGAATGTGTTCTCTTTTATAATTGGACACAAGCACTCGTAAGTTTTGCGTATCTGATATTCACTACCATGTCGTCTATATATAAGCGTTGTATTTCTCCACTCTAAACTTCTCCACAACCTCTCAAGCTCTTTACTAACCACGTTACACAAACAGCTATAGCACCTAAAGTGATAACCCTCCACCGTTCCAACATATAAGCATCTATAACCGTGTTTATAAGCTCTCCATCCATACTCCATCTCATCACATAGCGACCACAATCTTTCCCACAGATAACCAACTCTTTTTACTGCTCTTAGATTGTAAACAGACACCGCTCCACTCACAGCTGGGACTTCATCCACAACCTCAGGTATTTCATCTATTTTCTTACCTATCCACCTACTAACAAATTTACCATAACCTCTCTCAAAAGACATATTTTCCCCATACTCAAACATAATACCAGCACAATCTAATAAATCTGTTTTATTACCATGCTCATCTATCTTCACTATCATTGGTTGTGCAACAATATGTTTGCAGGTATCCATATGAGAGATAATCTCTGGTATAGTGTCTTGATTTATCATAGCGTCAGAGTTTAAAACTAACACAAAATCATACCCTTCTTCAATCGCATAAGACAGAGCAACGTTTATAGCCTTACAATACCCTATATTAGACCTATATTTAATCACCTCGTCAGATAAATCAAAACACTCTGAAAATAAGTCTTCGTTACTTTCTTGATAGTCCACAATTGCATACACTATCTTATCTACAACACCAGATAAAGATTTAAGAGCATACTTAGATAAACCGGGTAACTTATATGTAGTTATATATCCCAACACACGATAACTAACCATGAATAAAAAAAGGTAGGTGTATTATTAAATCTTTACGTTAAGCACGTCATCAATCTGAACTCTATGACTATCGGTCAAATATCTCAGAACATTGTCGTTCCAGCCAAATACATAGTGAACGTTTCTCATATTTGGTGTCGGGTAGTCCATATATGGCATCAGTGTTACAAGGTAAACATTCACTGACGGATACTTGTTTATGAATTCAGTCAATGGCTTTATGAAAGGCTCACCAACCCACTCCTCATTGTCAGTTATGAATATCACCCTGTCTGGTGGGCAATCTCCTGTTTCCTCAAGTATGTATCTCATTGGAGCAGACAGAGAAGTTCCACCATATGGTGGTAGCTTTATTATGAAGTCCACATCACGCTTATATTTAAGTAGCTCCTTAGCCTTGTTTATTCTTACAGTTCTACCGAATAGTATCAACTCTGTAGCAAGTGCATTATACATCAATGACCAAGCCATTGCTCTGCCCACGTGGTAAAGTCTTGTCTTACTTCTGTTGGATGTTATACCCGACAGCATACTTCCACTATCATCAAGAGCTACTACTATGTCGTCTTTTGTCCTTTTTATGTTGGATATACTCATTTCCAACGCATCAGCCACAGCTGATACAATCTCATCTGGCATTCCTTGAATATCAACAATTGAAGTGTATGCAGTAACAAACCTAATTGGTAACACCATAGAACTCTTTATTGCGTCTATGTCCTTTAACCTTGACACCACGAAATCCACATTATCACTATCACTAAATACTCCCTTGTTGTAAAATGTTCTAAGGTTTCTGATTAGGTTCATATACGGTGCTACCCTAAGTAATGCTTCCCATACATCTCTATAGTTAATTATGTTTCCAATAGATGTTACCACCTCGTAGGGTATTACGTATTCCTCTATTAACCTACTTGCAAGCTTCGGATTGTTAGTTCTTCTAAGCTTATACAATGCCTCAAGTCTCTCATCACCATCGTATCTTCTCTCCATTATGTATCCAATTACTGTAGGATTAACACTTGTGTGTGGTCTTGCAAGTCTAATCATAGTTCTAACAGCAGAGGGATACTTCATAGCCTGATAAACATCAGTGTTTCTTATCCCCTCGATTATAGCAGACTTAACCGCTCTACCAAGTCCTGCTCTGAACAACCCTGACCTACACATGTCTATAAGCTTCACCCAGTCAGTAGGTGTTCTACAAACTCTCGGTGCTATCTCTTTAAACAGCTGTGGGTTCTTGACAGACAGTGCAACAAGACCAAGTATCGGCATATCTCTCATGTATCCCTCTAACCTTGCATACAGTATTGCCTTAGCCAAGAACTCGTCATCGTTAAATCTCTTTAGCAACCCAGCAACGTTGAATACGTTTCTTATACCAGTCTGATAGTAGGTATCACCAGTGCTACCAGTCATTAGAACATTCAATAGCATTTCCCTATCCGATATTCTGTATGATGGGAAGTCTTCCTTGTTTAGGTGGTCTGGGATACCTACATTTGCACTACCTAAAATCTCACTTCTAAGCTTTCTCCAATCTACCCCCACACCTAACACCTC
>Ga0256833_1000661_pt1 | contig 26592 bp, 27 predicted proteins | sample 356284metaG_FD_190535 | JGI IMG/M metagenome (GOLD analysis project Ga0256833, IMG submission 190535) | Hydrothermal vent microbial communities from Mid Atlantic Ridge, Atlantic Ocean - 356-284 | ecosystem: Environmental > Aquatic > Marine > Hydrothermal vents | place: Atlantic Ocean: Mid... | reverse complement strand
CAACTACAAAACTATACCATTTATTATGTGATTTTTTAGACCAGTCTAAACAAAAATATTTATCTTCTTTCCAGTGCTTGATAATAACATCTACAATTTTTCGTTCGGTCATTGGTTTATCTTTTTTGATGACATTATCTCCCTCACCATCAAATCTTAGTGCTATTACTTGTTTAATTTTAATTTTATATTTCTTCGCGAATTCATAGTCCCTTTCATCGTGTGCTGGCACAGCCATAATAGCTCCAGTGCCATAACCACCTAAAACATAATCGGCTACAAAAATAGGAATTTTTTCACCATTGGCAGGATTAACTGCTACTAGTCCTTCTAATTTTACACCCGTTTTCTCCTTAGCCTCCATCCTTTCCATTTCCGTTTTATTTTTTGCCTTTTCTATATATTTAACTACTTCTTTATAATTTTGAATTTTTAATTTTGAATTTTGAATTAACTCATGCTCCGGCGCCACAACTAAATAAGTCGCCCCAAATAAAGTGTCAGGTCTAGTAGTAAAAACCTTTATTTTAAATTTTTCATTTTTAATTTTGAATTCTATTTTTGCTCCCTCACTTTTTCCTATCCAATTTCTCTGATTCTTTTTAGTCGCTTCCGGCCAATCAACTTTGTCCAAGTCTTTAATTAAATCCTCCGCAAAGTCAGTAATTTTAAAAAACCAACCCAGAACTTCCTTTTGCTGAATTTCCGTTTTGCATCGTTCACATTTTCCTTGATCTACCTGTTCATTGGCAATTCCCGTATTACAAGAAGGGCACCAATTTATTTTATCCGTTTTCCGTTCTACCAAGCCATTTTCAAAAAACTTTCCAAACAACCACTGCGTCCATTTATAATAAGAGGGATCCGAAGTATAAATTAAATGATCTAAATCATGCCCCAAACCAAGCATTTTCATTTGACGAATATAGTTTTCCGTATTTTTACGCGTAGTTTCTTTAGGGTGAATACCTGTTTTCACCGCATAATTTTCCGCTGGCAAACCAAAAGAATCAAAACCTTGGGGATGTAAAACATCAAAACCCTGTAATCGTTTATAGCGATAAATTATATCTGATGCTGTATAACTTTCCGTATGTCCCATATGTAAACCATCTCCTGATGGATAAGGAAACATATCCAAAACATAATACTTTGGCTTATCAGCCAAAGTCGCAGACCCACGCAGACTAGACACCGACTTATGCTGAGTTTTTGTGTTCTTCTGCGTTTGTTCGGCATCCTTCTGCGACCATTTGTCCCAAATGGTGTGCCACTTTTTTTCAATTTTGTTGGGATTATATTTTTTCATATTTTTAATAAAAATTTATCTTTTTTATAATAATAACCAAAAAAAGCAAGGTCAAATTTATTTTTTATTTCAAAATAAAAAATAAGCTATAATTTATAATTAATATTAAATTAAAAAATTAATTTCTTTAAAAAATCTATCTATTATCTCCACTTCCAGATAATTTTCCTCTTTTCAAGCGACTAGTTAATTTCTCAATATTTTTTTGTGCCACATCTTCCATTTCTAAACCTAGCTCGGTAGATAATTGACTAAGATACCATAAGACATCTCCCAGTTCTTTTTTTATCTCTTCTTTATTTTTATCAGTAATTTTTCCCTTTTGATCCCGTATAATTTTTTTAATTTTTTCGGCTACTTCTCCTGCTTCCCCCACTAATCCTAGAGTTGGATAAATAAAGTTATTATTAAGATTTGGATAAATAGCTGTTAAACGAGACTTTTTTTGATATTCCTGAAAATTCATATTATATAATTTGTTATTTTTTAATATAAAACACTTCTTGTTTAACTAAAAAATAACATCTACATTTTAAAAATACTCTATTTTAGTTAGATAATATAATTATATTATCACATCTTTATTCTTTTTAAAATACAGTTTATCTAAATTCATATCATACCTAAATATTATTTTATAAAAAATCGCGATGTTCTAAAAATCACATCGCGAAAAAATTTTTATCACTAACTTATTTCTTTTCTAATATGGTTCTCTATTTTATTTAATATAATCAATAAATTTTCTGCTTTCATTACTACACCAATATTTCTAAATCCTTCAGAAATTTTAATTCTAGCAAAATAAAAACCATCCCTTTTGTAAAAATTTAAAGTAACAGTTTTTTCGTTACTAGAGAAAAAACAATTTAAATTATTTTGAATCCATTTCTTAATAGTTTTTATTTCTGAGGTAGAATATATATTTCTAATAGACAACTTAAAATGAAGCAATCTCAAGTGAGGAGCTATTTCTAAATAAAACCTTAACGGTTCCCCAAACTTTAAATAAACCTGATATTTTCTTTGTAAAAATAATTTTTTAGCTATTTTTCTGGGAAAACGTATTTCTATTTTTCCATTTTTTAAAATGGAAGAATAGAATATTTCCCTTGTTTTTCCATCGGCTTTTTTATAACAAATATCCGCCGAACAACTATCGGTTTCTTCATAATATCTTTGAAAAAACCCTCTTAAGTAAACTATGAGATCATTTAATGATCTCTCAAATTCACTTTCTCCTTTGAAAAAAACATACTTTCCTCCAATATTTATTTCTTTCAATATAAAACCCTCCTTTTAATTTTATTTTTAAAAAACCATCTTTTAAAATAATTTAATATTATACTTCTGTCAAGAATTGCGTCGTATCTTTTAAAACTTTTCTACTTTTAAAAGATATAAATTATCAAAAGATTTTTAATTAAATTTATAACTTATAAAGTCCTTTGTTATAAAAAAAATAATCTAAATAAAACAATTTTAATATCAAAATTGACATTCAGCTTTTTTTAATAGTTTGTTCCAACGTTGGTTAATATTTTCTTGAATATAATTTACTACTTCTTGATTTTCTGGACGCAATAAATGTTTAAATCTTCTTTGTGTTTTTAAATATTCTTCAATAGGTTTTGGATTTTCAATTTTTAAATTTATTTTATAATTATCCTTTTCAATTTCATATAAAGGCCAAAAATTTGTCTCTGTAGCTAATTTACCCACTTTAACATAATCAGAAGTAGGAAATTTCCAAACATTGGTGCAAGGTTGCAGTACTAACAGAAAAGCAGGACCTTTTTCTAAAGCTTGAAAGGCTTTTTTTGTCTTCTTTCGTAAATCTTCAATATAAGCTACATTAGCCTGAGCTAAATATTCCAAATGGTGTCCTTTAACAATTTCCATTAAATCCTTACGAAAAGTTTTATTTCCAATATCAGTTTCTGAAGCTGGCGTAGTTGTCATATTAGCCCCATAAGGCGTTGCTCCCGATCTTTGTCCGCCAGTATTCATATATCCTTCATTATCATAGTTTACATAAAGCACTTTATGTCCTCTTTCTAACATTCCTGATAAAGATTGCAATCCTATGTCATAAGTTCCTCCGTCACCTGCAAAGATAACAAATTTTATATCTTTATCAATTTTCTTTTTTTTCTTTAAAATTCTATAAGCCGTTTCTACTCCTGAAGCAGTAGCTCCAGCATTTTCAAAAGCATTGTGAATATAAGGAACTTTCCAAGCAGTATAAGGATATAGTGTAGATGTTACCTCTAAGCAACCTGTAGCATTAATTACCACTACGGAATCATCCGCTTCATCTAAAACGTGACGCACAATAGCTGGTATTCCACATCCAGCGCAAGTGGCATGTCCAGGATAAAAATTTTTAGTTAATTGTTCATTCATAAAAAATAATTTAAATTAATTTGTTTTTTCTTTATCCTTTTTGCTTTTAGTTTCATTATTATTTCCTCCCTCTTCAGTTCGCATACTAATAGCATTCACAGGGCAAACTTGAGCACAAACTCCACATCCTTTACAAAATTCTAAATCAATTTTAGCCACTTTTCCTGATTTAGAAGCTTCCGCTTTTTCTGAATCATCTAAAAATATACAAGCCTCTGGACAATATTTAACACAGTTGCCACAAGCTATACACTTACTCTCATCTACAACCGGATAATGATTCCTCCAGTTGCCTGTATCCATAGCTTTTTCTTTTTTATGTTGAACTGGATGTTCTATTTCCATATTTTTATTTTTACTGAATATATTCTACTTCTTTTTTAAAAAATATTTCTTGATCCATTTTCTCAAAAATTTCTTCAATTTGCTTTCTATATATATCTCTTCCTCCTAAACCATAAACATAACTTTTTATTGAGTTATTTAATTTCTCTCTATAAAAAGCATTAAGAATATCACCGTACAAAGGAGGTAAACTAGTTAAACCTAAAGATCTGTCTAAAACAGCTATTTTCTTTACACCACTTAAAACATTAGCAATTTTTTTATAAGGAAAAGGACGAAACATCTCTATTTTTACCAAACCAACTTTTTCTCCTTTTTGACGCAAATTATCTACAACATCTTTAATAGTTCCTGCTACTGATCCCATAGCTATAATAGCTTTTTCCGCATCTCTAATTTTATAAGTTTCTATGTAATTATATTTTCTATCACTCATTTCCTTAAAATCAAAATAAATTTTTTCTGCTTCCTGAAAAACATTTTTAACCGCTTTTACCTGTTTTAACTTAAATTCAAAATAAGAATCCGGTAAACCAACAGGACCATAGCTTACAGGATTATCTAAATTTAATAACGATTGCTTTGGTTTATAGTCTCCTATAAATTTTTTAACTATTTCATCTTTGATTGTTTCTAAAACCTCAACACTATGAGAGGTTATAAAACCATCCATTGCCACCATTACCGGTAAAGAAGTTTTTTCCGCTAATTTTAGTCCTATCAAAGTATTGTCATAAGCCTCTTGAACATTTTCAGAAAAAATTTGTATCCATCCTGTATCACGTGCCCCCATCATATCACTATGATCTCCATGGATATTGATAGGCGCGCTTAATGCTCTAGCAGAAACTAGCATTAAAATAGGTAAATGCATTCCACTAGCAATATATAAAATTTCGTTCATTAAAGCTAATCCCTGGGAACTAGTGGCTGTAATAGTTCTAGCACCTGAAGCGGAAGATCCTACACAAGCTGAAATAGCACTGTGTTCTGATTCTACAGTAATTATCTCAGTATCTACTTTTTGACTAGCTTTAAATTTAGCAAAAGTTTCAATAATAGGTGTTTGCGGAGTAATAGGATAAACCGGCATTACATCAGGATTAATTTGTCTTAGGGCTTCTGCCATAGCAGCGCCACCAGTTAATGCTCTTTTCATAAATTATAATTTTATTAAACTAATAAACCTAAATTTTTAAGAAAGATAGTCATATCCTTTTTGAATAGCTATTAAATTTTTTTCTGTCATTGTTTTCCCTATCTTAGCTTCAAATATTTTTTTAAATTGATTTAATAAACTTTCTAATTTTACTACTTCCGTAACTTTAATTAATTGACCTAACATAATTCCGTTTGGTTTTATTTGACCTAAAACATCTTTAGCAATTTCATTAGCATTAATTATTTTAATATTACCCTTAAAATCAGGTAACATTCTTTGAACAAAATCCTTATCTTGCCTGGTATTTACAATTAAATCTTCTTCTTCATCTAGATTTTGAATAATATTCTTGTTTTTTAATAAGGTATCATCTAAAACAACTACTGTATCCGGATCAATAATAGGTTCATGTAAACGAATAGGCTGATAAGCTATCCTCACATAAGATTCCGTTGGAGCTCCACTTCTACTAGGACCATAGGAAGGAAAAGCTTGAATATATTTTCCTTCACTTAAAGCTGCTTGAGCTAAAACTTCCGCCGCGCTTTTGGCTCCTTGACCTGCTCTAGCAAAAAATATAATTTCGTAAATGTCTTTTCCTATTTTCATAAAAAATAATTTATAACTTTTTTATTATAACATCTTTTTTAAAAAAAGAAAACTAAAATTAAAATAATAATATAGAATAATTTAATTCACATTAAAAATAAAGACAGACTTTAAGTCTGCCTTTATTTAATTAAAATTGTCAATTTTTACAATATTACATCATTCCGCCCATTCCTCCCATTCCAGACATATCTCCCATTCCAGACATATCAGCGCCACCGCCTAGATTTTTATCATCTTTTTTCTCAGGCAAATCTGTCACTGCTGCTTCTGCTGTTAACAGCATACCTGCTACTGAAACAGCATTTTCTAGAGCCATACGTGTTACCTTTAAAGGATCAATAATACCAGCTTTAATCATATCTTCTTCAAAAGTATCTTTAAGAGCATTGTAACCAAAATTATTTTTTTCACTGGAAACAACTTGATTTAAAACCACTGCTGATTCTCTTTTTCCAGCATTAGCTACTATTTGACGCAAAGGCTCATTTAGGGCTTTTAAAAGTGTCTCATAACCAGCTTGTTTTTCATAATCATCGTTGTTTTCTCTTTTTTTCTTTTTTTGTAATTCTGCAACTGCTTTAGCTAAAGCAGTTCCACCTCCCGCAACAACACCTTCTTCCACAGCTGCTCTCGTAGCCGCTAAAGCATCTTCCATTTTGTGTTTTAAGTAAGTTAATTCTGTTTCTGTAGCAGCGCCTACTTTTATAACAGCCACTCCTCCAACTAACTTAGCCATTCTCTTTTGTAATTTTTCCTTATCATAATCACTTTCCGCTTGATCAATTTGAATTTTAATTTGTTTCACTCGTTTTTCTATGTCTGACTTGCTTCCTTTTCCACCTACAATAGTTGTATTATCTTTAGTAGCAATTACTTTTTGGGCTTGTCCTAACATATTAATTTCAGTATTTTCTAACTTCATTCCTCTTTCTTCGCTAATTACTTGTCCGCCAGTTAAGATAGCAATATCTTCTAACATTTCTTTACGTGTATCTCCAAACTCTGGAGCTTTAATAGCTAATGTATTAAGAGTTCCTCTTAATTTATTAACTACTAAAGTTGCTAAAGCTTCACCTTCTACATCTTCTGCAATAATAACTAGTTCTTTTTTTCCTGCTTGAGTTAATTTTTCCAATAAAGGAAGTATTTCTTGAATAGAAGATATTTTCTTATCTGTAATTAAAATATGTGCATCCTTAATTTCAGCCGTTTGATCGTCCGCGTTTGTAATCATATAAGGAGAAACATAACCTTTGTCAAAATTCATCCCTTCAACAATTTCTTTAGAAAGACCAAAAGTTTGTGACTCTTCTACAGTAATCACCCCATTAGTTCCTACTTCTTGCATTACTTCTGCAATCATTGCTCCCATTTCTTCAGATTCAGCTGAAATAGTAGCCACTTGAGATATTTCTTCTTGAGAGCTAATTTTTTTAGAATTTCTTCTTAAAATTTTAATAACATCATTTTTAGCTTCTTCCATTCCTTGTCTTACTCCCACTGGATTAATTTCTGTTTCAATAAATTTTAAACCTTCTCTTACTAGAGCTTGCGTAACCACTGTAGTAGTGGTAGTTCCATCACCAGCAGCATCATTAGTTTTGTCTGCTACTTCTTTAATGAGTTCCGCTCCAATATTTTCAAACTTATCTTCTAGTTCAATTTCTTGCGCTATACTTACTCCATCATTTGTAATGGTAGGAGCTCCAAAACCTTTATCTAATATAACATTTCTTCCTTTTGGTCCTAATGTTACTTTAACCGCCTCAGCTACTTTATTAATACCAGATTGAATACGTCTTCTGGCATCTTCGCTATATCTTATTTCTTTAGCCATATTTTTTAATTATATTACAACTTCTTTCACAAAAGAAATTGCAATATACTAATTTAATTATTAATTAAAAACAAAATAATTAGCACTCTAGCTTTTTAACTGCTAATTATTTTAACTAAAAAAATTTTTTCGTCAAGAGTGAACTATAAACTTATATTTTATATTCACAAAAAATTTAAATGGAAATAATTTCTTGAATGTATTTTAGAATTTCTTCTTGAAATTTTTCTTGAGTAAATTTACGAGCTTGTGCTTGAATAGTTTGAAATTCATAATCTCTTTCTTTTTCTAAAAAACGTCTTACTCCATCAGCTAAAACTTCTATTGTCATAGCGTTGAAAAATTCTCCCGTTTTTCCTTCCTGGATTATTTCTTTGGCTCCACCTTGTTTTAAAGCAATTACAGGAGTTCCTTGACTCATAGCTTCTATCATTGTTAATCCAAAATCATCTAGGGCTGGAAAAATAAAAGCTCTTGCTTTTTGATAATACTCCCTTACTTTTTTTTCATTTTGCCAACCAATAATTTTTACCGTTTTTCCTGCGATCTTTTGTAAATATTTCTTTTGCTCTCCTTCTCCAATTACTACCAATGGCAACTCTAATTTATTAAAAGTTTCTACTACTAAATCTACTTTTTTATAAGGAGAAAGACGCGATACTACTAAAAAATAATTTTCTTTTTGTGGTTTTTGTTTTGCAAAATATTCTAAACTAACACCAGGATAAATTACTTTGCTTTTTCTTCTATAATATTTAGCTATTCTTCTTTGAGTATATTGAGAATTAGCTATTAAATAGTCCGGCCGTTGTCCCGCTTCAAAATCCCATAATCTCAAATAACTTAATCCCCAACGTTTAATCAAATTCATTTTCTCTTTTTTTTCTTGAAGATATTTTAAATTGTAATCCCAAACAAAACGCATAGGAGAATGTAAGTAAGCAATATGGACAGTATTTACTCTAGTTACAATGCCTTTACTCCATGCGCCAGAAGAAGAAACAATTAAATCAAAATCCCGTAAATCAAAGGTTTCGGGAGCGGTGGGTAAAAACGGAATCAACCACTTTTTACTTTTTTTGCAAAAAGAAGGAAATTTTTCCAAAAAAGAAGTTCTGATTTCTTTTTTTTTAAACTTATCTCCTAATTTTTTCTTGTCATATAGCAAAGTATAAATAGGCGCTTGAGAAAAAATTTCCGTCAAAGCTTCTAAAACCAATTCTGCGCCTCCCCAACTAGTTAAAAAATCATGCACCAGAGCCACCTTTTTTCCTTTTAGTTGTTCTTGACTATTTTCTTGCATCATGTTATTGTTTATAGTTAGTTTATAATTTTAATTATGCTAATTGTAAAATATTTTCAGAAGAAAAGCAAAAAAGTTTTTTAAAAACACCAGAGATAAAAAAAGGAGGAATAAAAAATGAAAAAGGACAATCTAATTCTATTCATACCTGCTTCATTGTTTTTTATTGCGCTGGCAATTGTTATTACGCCAGTAATCATTTATTTTTACGATAGTTTACCTAATCATCAGCAAACTATCAAAAAAATAAATATTATAATAATGGCCGAGAACAAAGAAAAAATTCCAGCCATCATTAAAGATGGCCTTCTTTGGGTATATTTACCTGAAAAAGAATATGGTTCTAATAATAATGAATTTTTTCCATATAGAACCATTCCTAGTTATCTGAATTGGGGAAACGGAGTATGCACCCCATTAGAATTTTTTTCTGGTAACTGGATTGCCTATCAGTTACCAGAAAAAAGGTTAAAAATTTTTTTATTTCCTAAAATAAACGAGAAGGAAATTGATCTTCCTTCCCGACAACAATTTTCGTTAGAAAGAAGGATGCTTCTTTTTAATGAAAATTAAATAACAAAAAAGCTCCTTAAACTAATTAGTTTGGGAGCTTTTAATATAGTTAAAGAAATCTTGATCTTACACAATAAGAAGGAAAATTTCTTTGATTTTTACAGCTATTGCAACTACACAAAGTAATAACCACGTTAATTTTTCCTTCTTGAGTAAAAATTTTTATTTGATAAGAAGAACTTGATTTTAGAATATTTTTAAAATATTCTAAAACCTTTATAACATAAAAATTCAAAGAAGCAGAATAGCAATCACAACTAATTTCTATAATGATCTCTTTTTCTTGGTTTATTTTTTTTAAAATATAATCACTTAAAATTTTTTGCAGTTTCTTGTCTTTTAGTTGTCTGAAACTGAAACTTTTTTGAAATTCTTTCTTCTGCATTTTAAGCCTCCTTCTACTCTTATTTTTTTGTTAAATTGCTAATTTATCTCTTTTCTTGTTTATAATTTGATTAAAAAAAATATTTTTGTCAATAAAAAAATGCCTTTCGGCATAACAATCTTGTTATTTTTATTAAAAATTTTTTTTAAAGAATTCTTAATAAAAATAACAATTTAACTTAAATTTGTTGGAACCGGGCCTTACGAAGGCCCAAAAAATATTAATTTGGCTGCAAGGCCCGGCATTTTGCATATACCAACATGCAAACCGGAGACGCTTTAGCCAGGGTGAGGGGCATCAAGAGCCATAGGTTGCATGTATTTTGCGTACATGCTTTTGTATCCTCTACTATTTTCCGGCATTTCGCCTTTTAAAGAACTTAGATAAATTTTTGTTTTTATTTTTATTTTTGAAAAATTTATATTTTTTATTTTTATTTTTATAACTAAAGTACGTTGACTTTAGAGGAGAGAAAATAGTAGAAGAATTTCCAACCGCAAATAGGGGGAAAATGCGATTGGAAATTCTTCCACCATTTCAGATACAAAATAAATTATATTTTTAATTAACTGCTTCTAGTATAGCATATTTTTAATCACCCGTCAAACCCCATATTATTCTATATTTAAAAATGGCTTAAATAAAGGGTTTTTGAAATAATTAAAAATGTTTGACAGAAAAAATTATTTTTATTATTTTAAAGCTATTTTAAAAAAGTAATTTACTTTTTATTCATCTAATGTTTCTATAGTTAAACGCACTCTTTTTTTCATACCTATTTCTGGCACAAATGAAGCTAGCAAATCTTCAAATTGCTTTTTATCATCTTGAAAACCAACGTGCACATATTTTTCTTCTCCAAACTTCTCTATTTTGTTATATAGATACCCTTCTAAACTTTTTTTCATAGCTTTTGTTTTAAATAATTTAATTTAATTTTTATATTTTTTATTTTCTAAATATTTTTGAATAAAAGGATTAATCTTTCCAGCCAAAACTTCATTAACCTGTCTACTTTCAAAATTAATTCTATGATCTTTAACTAATTTATAGGGATGTAAAATATAAGAACGAATTTGATTTCCCCATTCTGCATCAATTGTTTCTCCCTTAATGTTTTTTATTTTTCTTTTTCTTTTTTCTTCTTCTAGTTTATATAATTTAGCTTGTAAAATTCTCAAAGCAATAGTTTTGTTTTGTTTTTGAGATCGTTCATTTTGACAAGTAACCTTAATACCTGTAGGTAAATGAATAACTCTAACCGCACTATCCGTAGTATTAACACTTTGCCCTCCTGCTCCTGAAGAACGAAAAACATCTACACGCAAATCCTTCTCTTTTATCTCTATTTTTTTATCTACTAAAAAAATTGGCAACACTTCTACTAAAGCAAAACTGGTTTCTCGCCTATGTGCAGAATTAAAAGGAGATAAACGCACTAATCTATGCACTCCATGCTCTCCTTTTAAATAACCGTAAGCAAAATTTCCTTTTATTTTTAAAATAACATTCCTTATTCCAGACATTTCTCCTTCTGTTTTTGTTATTATTTTAACAGAAAATTTATTGTTTTTTGCCCAAGATAAATACATTTTCATTAACATTTCTCCCCAATCTTGCGCATCATTGCCTCCTGCTCCAGCTTTAATGCTCAAAAAAGCATCGTTAAAATCATATTTTTCTGAAAATAAGCTTTTTATTTCTAATTCTCTAACTTTTTTATCAATATTTTCTATTTCTTCTTTTAAAACTATCTTTTCCTTAAAATTGGCCACTTTCCATAATTCTACTAATTCATCTACTTCATTTTTAGTAGAATTAAATTCTTTAACTATTTTTCTCAACTGTTCTAATCGCTGAATTATTTTTTGAGCTTTTTCTTTTTTGTCCCAAAAGTTTGGTTGAATAACCTTTTGTTCTAAGTCTTTAATTATGTTTTCTTTTTTTACTATTTCAAAGATGGTCCCTTAAAAAAGGGATCTTATCTTTTGTTTCTTGTAGCTTTTTTAAAGAAAACTTATCCATAAAATAATTATTCTAAAATTTTTAATAAATACATTAACTCTAATCCTAAAATTAAAAACACTAATTGTAATATAGTTGATTTTATTTTACTTGATTTATGTAATTCAGGAATAAGATCAGCTACAGCAATATAAATAAACCCTCCTGCAGTAAAAGGAATCAATAAATTAGTAACCTGCAAAAAAGAATTTCCTATTAATAAAATCAGCCCTGCTCCTATTATAGCAGTTAAAGCAGAAAGAAAATTAAACCACAAAGCTTTACCTTTACTAAATCCAGCGTAAATTAATGATCCAAAATCTCCAATTTCTTGAGGAATTTCATGAAGCATTACTGCTAACGTAGTTGATATTCCTAAAGGAACACTAATCAAATAGCTTGCGCCAATAACTAAACCATCTATAAAATTATGCACACCATCACCAAAAAGAATCATATAAGAAAAAGGGTGAGGATGGTTGTCACTAGCTTTTTTATGACAATGTCTCCAATGAATAATTTTTTCTGTTACAAAAAATGTTAGTATTCCAACTAAAATATAAAAGGGAATTTCTTTTATTCCTCTCTCAAAGCTCTCTGGAATAAGATGAATAAAAGCTCCACCCAAAAGCGCTCCGGCTGAAAAACTTACCATATAAATCAATATTCTGTCTAATAACTTATCTTTTAAGAACAATGTTATCGCTCCTACTAAAGAAATTAAACTCACTATTGTAACACTCAACAATGAGTAAATAACAATAGAAAACATATATTTAAAATCTTAAAAATTACATTAAATAGTACCGCTAACGGGATTTGAACCCGTGTTACTGCCGTGAGAGGGCAGCGTCCTAAACCAGCTAGACGATAGCGGCTTATTCATAAATTTAGTATTTAAATTTAAAACAAATGTTTTATTTTGTCAATAAGATGATAACGCAAAAAATCATTAAAAGTAACTACTATCATTACACTTATTAATAGTATAAATCCCAAATTATGCATTAAATTTTCTATTTTTTGGCTTAATGGTTTTCCTTTTATTTTTTCAATTAAAATAAATAAGATTCTTCCTCCATCTAAGGCCGGAAAAGGTAAGATATTAATTACACCTAAATTAATGCTTAAAATTGCCATAAATTGTAGTAAATAAATTAATCCTAATTCAGAAACTTGTTTTGTCATATAGGCAATACCCACTGGTCCAGCTACTTGATCAGCTACTGAAACACCTCCAAATAATTTTTTCAATAATATTCCTAAAAAAGTAAAAATTAATAGGGCCGCATTAAAAGTAGCTACTAACCCTTTGTATATTGCTTGATACCAAGGATATTTCACTAAAGTTGTGTTTGCTAATCCTATTCCTAGGGCTCCTTGATTTTGAGGAGGATTTTTACGAGGAGTAATATTTTTTTTAATAATTTTGTTTCCTCTTTTAAGCTTAATTATAATTTCTTCTCCTTTATGTTTTTGAACAAAATTTTGAACTTCTTGAACAGAATTTATTTTCAAATAATTCTGATTGTATTTTAAACTAATAATTTCATCACCTACCTGTAGTTCTGCTTGCGCCGCTGGAGTATTTGGCAAAACTTGTGTTATTTGAACCTTTTGATGTTGATTATTATTCTTATTTTCTATAATTTCTGGAGCTCCCAACATAAAAACTACAGACATCAAAATCCAAGCGAGAAAAAAATTCATCATAACTCCAGCAGCTAATATCTTAATTCTTACCCAAGCAGATTGCGAAGCAAAACTATCTTTTTCTTTTTTCTCTTTATTTTCACCATTTTCTCCTTTAATTTTCACAAAACCACCTAAAGGAATCCAATTAAGAGAAAAAATAGTAGCATCACTTTTAACATTTTTATTTCCCCAAATTATTCTTTTTTTTCCTTTTTCTTTTACAATTCCTAAAATTCGTGGAGGAAAACCAAAACCAAATTCCTCTGCTTTTACTCCATTTCTAATCGCTACTAAAAAATGTCCTAGTTCGTGGACAAAAACTAATATTCCCAAAATAATCACTAGAAGCAAAATTGTTTGCATAATACAAATTAACTATTTAAAAATTAATTATTAATTTTTTTTAAATTTTGTAAATTTGTCTTTTTATCCTTTACATTATTTAAAAAAGATATTATTAAAAAAATAACCATACTTATAATACCACCCAAAGCAGAAAAAAAAGCTATTATTAAAGAATAATAGTTGGAATGAAAATAAGCTAGAGAAGCAATTCCTAAAAATATAGCTGTTATAACTATTAAATGATTTTTAATTTTATCAGTTTTGTTGCGACCTTTCATAATATTTCTACTAAAAACATATGCCCAAGTCATTGCCACCATAAAACCAGACAAGCTCGTAATCCAACTAGACCAGATATCCATATTCCATAAAACAAAACCTTTTCTATTTATTATAGGTAATCTAAAATTATACACTTGTAAAAATGTTACTACACTAGTTAATAAAAACATAAATAAAAAAATTATCTTTCTCATTAAATATTCTACCTGTAACATTTTTAAAGCAACCAATTCCATCAATGTAATCATTCCAAAAAACACAATTATTCCTATTATATAAAATTCTTTAATTAAAAAAATATCATCAATAAACAAATAAGAAGCTAATAAAATTCTATAAACAGCAAATAAAATAAAAAAATATGCAAAATAAACAACATTATTGTTTAGTTTAGTTTTTTTTGTCCAAACAAAAAACAATATTAACAAGCCTATGATAAAAGAGGCTATTGCGTAAAGAAAATGAAAAATAGCTGTTAACATAATTATTTATATTTTATATTTGCTTATTATATTAAATACTTTCTAAAAAATCAACCACTTCTTTTTGAATTTTTTCTTTTTTTAGTTTTTCTAACAACTCTGATTTAAGAGGTAATTCCACTATAAATTTAGATCCCTTGTTTTTACCTTTTGACTCTGCCCATATTTTTCCTTTATGAAACTCTACGATATGTTTCGCTAGATAAATACCAATTCCTAAACCAGAAGTATTATAATTACTGCTTTCTGATCCTCTTCTAAATTTATCAAAAATAATCGGCATATCTTTAGCTTCTATACCTATACCGGTATCTTTAACTTCTATTCTAATGCTTCTTTCTTTTTGAAAAACATTAACGGAAACTAATCCTTTTTCTGTATACTTAAAAGCATTATCAATTAAATTACTTAAAACATCCTTGATTTTTTCTTTATCTAATCCTATTTTTTTATTTTTAATATCTTTAAAACACTTTAATCTAAATTTTATTCCTTTTTCTTTGGCTACCGCATAAAAATCTCTACTTAATTCCTTTAAAATATCACAAATTGAATATAATCCTATACTATATTTTAATTTTCCCATTTCCATTCTAGATATATTAAGTAAATTTTCTATTAACTTTGTTAGCCTATCAGCTGATAAATCTATATCTTTTAAAATTTTTTTAGCATTATTATCTAATTCTCCATAAATACCTTCATTAGCTAAAGAAATAAAACCTTTAATAGAAGTTACTGGAGTTCTTAGCTGATGACTAGCTAAAGAAATAAATTCTGTTTTATTACGATCAATCTCTTCTAATTTTTTGTTAGTTTGTTTTAGTTTTTTCACAAACATAGCTATTTTTTCTTTTTGTTCTATTTCCTTATCAAAAGATTTTTTTAAAAAGAAACTAATTAAAATTATACTTATAAAAAATAACGCTCTTATTAAAAATTCTTTTTTGTCAGAAGAAAAAATAATATAAATTAAGGCAACTATATTTAAAGATGTAATTAAAAAATGAGCAAGAAAAACCCTCATTCCTAATAAATCATATTTAATAACAGCATATCCAATAAAAGCAACATATAATGAAACAAAAATATTTCCCCAAGGAAAAATGTTAACATTATACCAAAGTAGAAAGTTGTTAGATCCACCCAAAAAACCTACAAAAGTTCCTAGTAATACTAAAATAATCTGCTTTTTATACTTTTTGTTTTTTTGCTTAAAATAATAAAAAATTAATAACATCCATGAATACGCCACCAAAAAACCAAAGAAAAAAAGAAACAAAAAATATATTATTCCTGCATCTGGCCAATATTGAAAAACTAGTTTAGAAGAAACTGACGCTATAAATAATTTTGGAAAAAAAAATAATATATATAAAAATATAAAAGCAACTAAAAAACTTGCTCCTAAAATTATTTTATTTACGAAAAAATTAATTTTGAGAAATTTCAATATAAAGTTAAAATAAAGCAAAGGAATAAAAATGGAAAACAAAGTTAAAAATTTTAACCAAAACCAAACATATCTAATATCTCTGCTTACCAACCAAAAAAAATAACCTACACTCCATGCACCCACTGAAAAAGTAAAATAAGCAAACGCCTTACTTATTTTATCCGTTTTTACAGATAAAACAAAAAAACCAAAGAAAAAACTCGTTATAATATTTATTATAGCACCAATTAAAATAAAATAAAGTGACAAATCATAAAACATATTTAAATTATATCACAAAAAAATTTATAAAAAAATGCTTGTAATTATATCAATTACAAGCATTAGAAGAATTATTATTTTTTTATTATTGCTACGTTAAAAATCCCATTTTTTGTAGCAATGATACTTACACTCTTTTTATTAAAAACATCCCTTACTAAACTCCAAAATGTCTGAAAATTAAGATACTGCATATATGGCCACTGAATAAGAATGTGCAAAAAAAATCTTTCTATATAATTATCACTGACATTAGCTACTAACGTCAGTTTTGCTTCATGGTCTAATAAAGAAAAAAAAGTTTTTAATTTATCCTTACCAAAAATATAATCACCTAAACCTATACAAGAGATTATATCAAAACTATTAATATCTATGTTTTCTGTTTTTAATATATCAGTAATTCTTTTTCCTTTTTTTGACTCTAAACTAATTTTTTTTCTTATTTCTTGATAAGAAAAAAAATTCTGATCAATTTTAAATAATTTTTGAAGCTCCCTAAACCGTCTAATGCCAAAAACACCGTCAGGCTCTACTGTAACAAGAAAAACTTTTTTTTGAATACCATCTCTTTCTTTTTGCAATCTAGAAACAGCCATTAAAATATCTTGATTTGAGCCTCCTGCCAGAGAAAGAATTTTAATCTCATTTTTGTCAGATTTTTTTATAAATTCAAAAATTTCATTACTAACGATATTTAACCTTTCCCGAACATCTTCCGCAATAGGCATCTGCATCCAGAAATCAGTCCATTGTTTTATAATCCTATTAATCAAATCAAGATTAGTTAAATGAACCCACCAATCTTGCTTGATATATTTTGGCTCTATCCCAAAAGAACCAAAATAATTGTAAATAATATCTAACGATCTTGATAGCGCAGCAAATCTCCTAATCTCTCTTAAAGGAGGAGATCCAATAAACAAAAAACCATCAAACCAAAAAGAGCTTGATCTAATCGCCCATTTAGAACGAGTTTTTTTAATCTTAGCTAAAATTCTAGCTAAGATTTTTGTTTTAATAATAGGCCAAATTGAGAAAAAAATAAAAAATATTCCTACCCAATTTCCATAAAAAATAACTATTCCTCCAACTAAAAAAAATGATAAATAAATAAATAATTCTACTATCTTATGTTTCATCTTATTTCTCCTTTTCTATGTTTTATTTTTAAAGAACGATTTTTCACTTGACTATAGCATACTAATTTATTTTTGTATAGTCTTTATAAAATAAAACAAATAAAAACTAATTAGTTTCTTTTTATTTTATAACTGCTTTAAATAAATTTTAGTTTTTTATTTATTTTTTAAAATATCCCTAATTTCTTCTAAAAGTTGTTCTTCTTTTTTTACTTCTTTTTCTCCTTTTTCTTTTTCTTCTTTTTTAAAACGATTTATTTGCTTAACTATTATAAAAATTACGAAAGCAATAATTATAAAATTAATAATGACATTTATAAATTGACCATAATTTATAGTTACAGCTGGATTTTTTTCAGTTGCTTCCTTTATAGTAAACGCTAATTTAGAAAAATCAATTCCGCTTAATAATACACCTAAGGGTGGCATAATAATATCATTTACCAATGAAGCAACTATTTTACCAAAAGCTGCCCCAATAATTATACCTATAGCCATATCTACTACATTTCCTTTTAAGGCAAATTCTTTAAATTCTTTAAACATATTTTTTTTATTAATTATTACATTACCTAAATAAATTTATTCTTATACTAATACAAAATATTTAAAAAATCAACTAAACAATATTTCCTCCTCCTAAAACCAAACCTTTTTTATCGTAAAAAACAGCTATCTGTCCTGGGGTAATTGCTTTTTGAGAAGATAAGAATTCTACTTCATAAATATTTTTTTCTTTATTCCAAGCAATGATTTTGCTTAATTGTTTTTTTTGCTGATAACGTGTTTTAACAAAAACTTTCTTAAATAAAAAAGGTTTCTTATTTATCCAATTAATATTTTCAACTAACATTTTTTTGGAAAAAAATAATTGATATTCTTTTTTTAAGGATACCACTAATTCGTTAGTTTTATATTTTTTAGCCACAACATAATAAGGACCATTGCCTCCTATTCCTATTCCTTTCCGTTGTCCTAAAGTATAAAAATTTAATCCCTGATGTTTTCCTATTTTTTCACCTTGTGTATTAATTATATTTCCTGGCTGAATATTAAGATTTTTTCTTAAAAAATTTTTTTCTGTTTTTGGCTCTAAAAAACAAAGTTCTTGAGATTCTTTTTTTGGAATAAGTTTATCTAATTTTAATTGTTTGGCCATTTTTTTTATTTCTTCTTTAGCAAAATTTCCTAAGGGAAAAATAGCTTGAGACAATTGTTCTTGAGATAAGCCCGCCAAAAAATAACTTTGATCTTTTAGCTTATCTTTTCCTTCCCATAAATAAACTTCTCCTTTTTTATTTTTAGTTATCCTAACATAGTGTCCAGTTGCGATATAATCTGCTTTTTTTTGTTTTTTTATTTTTAATAATAAATCTATTTTTAAATGAGGATTACAAACAAAACAAGGATTAGGTGTTTTCCCTTTTTTTAATTCCTTCAAATAATACTGCACTACTGTTTTATAAAAAATATTTTGAGCATCCACTATTTGAAATTGAAATTCTAGTTTTTGAGCTAATTTTTGAGCTAATTTCAGTGTTTTCTCTTGCTCTTTTTCTCCTTTTTTTGTATTTTTCCATAACTTCAAAAAAACAGCTTTTACTTGATAACCTTTTTTCTTTAATAAATAGCCAGCTATGGCAGAGTCTACTCCTCCAGAAAACCCTAAAACAATTTTTTTATTTCTTAATTTCATTTGTAATTTATAATTTTTAAACCTCTTTTATTTCAAGTTCTGCTCCAATGTTTTTTAAACGATTTTCTAAATCCTCATAACCACGATTAATGGAATAGACATCTTTTAAAACAGATTTTCCTTTCGCCGCCAACATAGCTACTAAAATTAACGCTGCCGGACGTAAGGCAGGAGGAGATATCATTGTTGTAGCTTTTAATTTTGTTGGCCCTTCAATATAAACACGATGGGGATCTAATAAGGTTACTTTCGCTCCCAATCTTTTTAATTCGGTTAAATAAACTGCTCTATTTTCATAAGACCAATCATGTAAAAAAGTTTTTCCTTTGGCTTTTAAAGCAATGGAAGCAAAAAAAGGTAAATTATCCATATTAATTCCAGGAAAAGGAAGTCCGTGAATTTTTTCTTCTAACGCTACTAATTTAGATGGGATAATTTCTAAATCTACTAAGTTAGTTTGCTTATTGTAAGATTTATATTTTTTTAAAATATTATATTTTTGTCCCATTTTTTCTAATTTTAACAACTCTAATTCTAGAAAATCAATAGGACAACGTTCTATGATTAAATGACTTTGAGTAACAATAGCCAAAGAAATAAAAAACATCGCTTCTATAGGATCTTCGCTAATCGTATATTCTATATTTTTTTTAATGGATTTTTTTCCTGTTATTTTTAAATTATCACACCCTTTTCCTTCAATCTTTACGCCTAATTTTTTTAAAAAAAAGATTAGATCTTGCACCATATAATTAGAAGTCGCCATTTTTATTACCGTTTGAAAAGGAACTTGACTAGCCATCATTAAAGTTGTTTCCGTTACCGTATCACCTGACTCATAAAGCACCACTTTATCAGTTGGATGTAATTTTTCACTATTCACTTTATATCCATTTGATGTTACCTGAATATTTATTCCAAAATTTTCTAAAGCATATAAATGTGGTTTTATAGTTCTACTTCCTAATTTACATCCTCCTGCTTGAGGAATAGTATATTTTTTATTTCTTCCTGCCAAAGCAGCAACTAATAAAATAACACTTCTGGTTTTTTGTGCTGATTTGCGATTAATTTGATTAGTTTTTAATTTTTGAGGAGGAATTATTTTTAATGTCCTTCCCTTTTTCTCTATTTTCACTCCTAAACTTTCTAGTACCTCTATCCAACGATTAACCTCTTCAATTTGAGGAACATTTTTTAAGGTAGTTCTTCCTTGATTTATCAAGGAAGCAGCTAGTAAAGCCACAGTAGCATTTTTAGAACTATTAACTTTTATTTTCCCTTTTAATTTTTTTCCTCCCTTTACAATAAAACTTTGCATATCAAAATTTTTAAAAAATTAAATATATTTTAAACTTAATATAATCTTACTAAATTAGCAAGAAAATTGCTTTTTTATTTATAACCTGTATAATACATATTATTTATTAAATAATATGCTACATAAAATCTACATTAAGTTATTTCAACCGCTTTTTTTCAGTCAATCAAAAAAGGTTTTTGTGCGTATTCTCTTTTATGCTATATTTTTTCTTTCCTTAATTTGGTTGATATTTTGGTTTTATTTTAATTATTCTTTAGAAAAAAATAAATTCACTTTTTTTAATAATTTATATAAAGCTAATAAAACTTACGCCGAAATACCTCTTTGGCACAAAAAAATAAAAACTCAACAATCTATTAAAATAGGAATAATTAACGACACTCATGTTCGCACTTTACCTCAAATATTATCTCAAAATATTAATTATTATCAACCTGGCTTAATAAAATTTATTAAACAAATGCGTTCTTTTCAGCCAGATTTTATTGTTCATTTAGGTGATATTATAGAAGGAACTCGTTGTCCGGAATGGACAGGAAAAAAGCAAATTCTATTGGCCCAACAATATCTCAATAATCTTAATATTCCTATTTATTGGGTAGTAGGCAACCATGATTTAAGAAGCCTTACTAAAGAACAATTTAAAAAAACTTTACATTTAAAAAAACTAAACTATGTTATAGATAAAAAAGATTACCGTTTTATTTTTTTAGATGCTAATTACAATAAACTTAACCAATCTCGCCAACCTCATCAAAATAAATACATACGCGGACATCTACCTCCTCAAACTCTTCAGTGGCTAGAAAAACAATTACAAACCAGAAAAAGAGTTTTTGTTTTTATGCATCAGGGATTGTTTCCAGGAAAAACTACTCCAACTAGTCAAAAAATTGTTAAACCTATTGACAATTTTAGAGAAGTAAGAAAACTTCTAGAAAAATATAGGGTAGATGGTTTTTTTAATGGACATATGGAAGTTAGATCTTATCACCATGAAAAATACACTCACTATTACTCTTTAACCGGCACAACAAAAAATCCTTATTACACTCAATCTTTTTATGAAGTAACCATTACTCAAGGAATTCCCCATGTAACTATGTATTATTATTCCTATCCGCAAAAGAAAGAAATAAAATTGGACTTTGAAAAAGAACCTAATTTCTTTCAATAAAAATTAAGAATAAAAACTTTTTTATTTTTTCAGTCGCGATATCCTAATTAAACCGCTTATTGGCACAATTTCCACTCCCCTTTTTTCAATTTCATCTAAAAATAAATTCATCCCAATAGAATCAGAGGAAATGTGTCCTGCAATTATCACATTAATGTGTGCTTTTTCGGCCTCTTTGCGATGCTCTTCGCTTTGATGCATAGAAATAACAGTGCCAATTCCCGCCTGTGCCATAGCTTGATATATTTTAGCGGAACCCTCCGTTCCTCCTGTAATTTCTGTAATGGCTATCTTGCCAGCTTTATTGTTTTTGTTACCCGTAAAAAGAGTTGGTCCTATCCCTTGTTTACTGGCTTCTTGATATTCTGGTATTTTATTTAAAATTTCTAAGATATCCTCTATGTATTCTGGTTTCTCTTTTTCTATTTTATTTTTTAAAAAAGTAGCTACCATATTATCAGCTGGAGTATGGACATTCATTAAGTTTATATTTAATTTCTCTGCCGCCATAGGAATTCTAAAATGATTAGCAGCATTAATTCCTCTCGCTACTTCCTGAATCCTTATTTTCATTAAGCTTTCTGCAATATTAATAGGCACCCCATATTGAGATAAAACATCTGCTTGCAAACGCATAACATCACTTAAATAAGCTAACCCCTTTCCCAAAGGATGATGCGCTATAATTGCATCTACTTTTAATTCTTTAGCTACTAATAGTTCCGCTCCCGCTATATCAATACCCGCCAATACTTTTTTTATTTTTTTACCATTGTCATAATGAATACCTGAATCCATATAAGGATTTACTAGCCGTTCCTTGTCAAAATATTTTTTTTCTTGGGAAGATAATTTTTGATATTGTTTTTTAACTCTTAATAATTCTTTTTCTACTTCTTTGCGCGAACGCAAATCATTTTTTATTCCTAATTCTATAGCTAGTTTATAAATTTGTTTTAATGTTATCATATTTTTTAATTTAATTTTTATAGTAAATATCAATAAAATTTTTTAAAATTTTCATCGGTTCTGTAATTTTTTCTTGGGCTAATTTTTCTTTAAGATTTTCGGCTTCTTCTGGAGGAAAATAACCATGATATTTATAAAAATCTATCCTCGGTACAATCCCTTCATAATCTAATTCTGTATGAAACTGAACAGCATAAATATTATTTTTTAAACGATACATATGATAAGGACAAGTTTTAGATAAAGCTAAGTTAATAGCTCCATTAGGTAACCTTTGGCAAGTCTCCTTATGTCCCACAAAAGCTCTGAAATTTTCTTTAACTCCTTGCAATATTTTATCTCTTTTTCCTTCTGAAGTTAACTTAATTGTAACCGCTCCCGCTTCTTCACTATATTTTTCCTTAGAAACCATTCCTCCACAAGCTAAAGCCGTTACTCCAAATCCGTAACAATTTCCTAAATAAGGAAAGTCTCTTTTTTCTATTTTTTTCATTAATTGAAATAATTTTTCTTCCACTTTAATTTGAGTTTTTGTCTTTTTTTTATCTGAAACATTATAAGGTCCTCCTCCTATAATCACAGCGCTATATTTTTCTAAATTTACAGACGGCATTTCATATTCTGCACGAATTCTAACAACATCATCTTTATTTATTTTTCCGTATTTTAAAAATGCTTTAAACTCACTCTCAGATACTTCACTTTCTGGACGAAATTGCAAAATTAAAATTGGTTTTTTACTTTTAATCATGGTTTATTGCTTAGAAACCTATTTTATTTATTACTTAATATTATCCAATATTATTATATTCCTAAAATAAATATAAATTTAAACTAGCATAAAACTAATTAACACGCAATTTACTAGTTGCTTTTTTCCAAAATTTAAATAAAATAAAGTAATGGGGATACTTTTAATTATAAATAAATATCTATGAAAAATATCATAAAAATCAGAGCCATTTTGTCTTTAGTTCTTTTAATTGCTTTTTTATTTGTTCTTTTTACGGGAGTTGGATTATATTTTTCTCCCAGTGAAAGAATTGCTAGAGAACTTAATTGGAGTTTTTTAGGATTTAATAAATGGCAATTAGAAAAACTACACACTCTATCTGGTTTTATTATGTCTGGATTAGTAATGATACATTTTTTCCTAAACTACAAATTATTTTTAAGCGAAATAAAAACTCTTTTCAAAAAACAATAATTTATTAATAAACAAATTAAAAAATGTCACTTACAAAACACGTTATAGAACCACTTCAAAATAAAGGAAGTTTTGTTTTAGTTTTAAATACTGAAGCTAAGATTGATGGTCAAGCAGAAGCTATGTTACAAGCTTTACATTCTCGTTCCACAGGAGGAATTAAACACCATTTAAAGGTTTTAAAGGAAAAGGGTGCAGAAAATTTTATGGAAAAATTTTATGTTGGCTATGGTCACAAATCCATTGGAGATTGCGGAAGCGCCACTGTTTTTGTGGAAGGCGTTTCTATGTTGGCCGCTAAAGCTATTCAGGATTGGCGATTATATTCTGGACAGGAGGCCTCTACTCGCTACGTTGATTTTTCTAAACAAACTTTTCTTAATCCTCACAAAACCAAAACAGGAGAAAAAATTTTAGAAAATTGGAGAAATTTTTATTTGAAAATACAAAAACCTGTTCAACAATTTCTAAAAGAAAAATATCCTAGAAAAAAAGAAGAAGATGAAACCATTTATAATAAAGCCATCATAGCCAGAGCTTTTGATATTACCCGCGCCTGGTTACCAGCTGGAGCAACCACTAATCTTGCTTGGCGAATGAATTTTAGACAATTTGCCGATGAATTAATGATGCTTCGCCATCATCCTTTAAAGGAGGTTCAAAACATTGCTCAACAAACAGAAAAAGCTTTACGTCAGCTCTACCCCCAATCCTTTGGTCACGAACGATTTTCTAAAACAGAAAAATATAATCAATATGTAATGCAAAAAAAATATTATTTTGAAAATACTAAAGCAAAAGATTTTCAACTCTTATTTAATAATATTGACAGAAAAATTTTAAAAAATCATCAACAGGAAATGCAAAAACGACCGCCCAAAACAGAGTTACCCAATACTATTGCAGAATGCGGAGTAGTTGGTTATGAATTTTTATTAGATTTTGGTTCTTTTCGTGATTTACAAAGACATCGCGCTGTAGCGCAAAGAATGCCTTTACTTACTATGCGACACGGTTTTAATCCCTGGTATTTAGAACAATTACCTTTAGATCTTCAAAAGGAAGCAAAAAAATTTTTACAAGAACAAAAAAAATTAATTGCCAAATTAAAAACTGATAAATTTGTTAAGCAATATTACATTCCCATGGGATATCAAGTGCCTTGTAGAATAGTAGGAGATTTAAAGGCCTTAACTTACTTAGTAGAACTTCGTTCCACTCGTTTTGTACATCCCACTTTAGTGCAACAAATACTAAAAGTCATTGCCAGCTTAAAAAAACTTTTCAAAAAAGACGGCCTAATTTTACATATTGATAACACTCCTAATAAATTTGATATTGCAAGAGGAAAACAGGATATTGTAGAAAAGTGATATTGAAAGGATTTTTATTATATTAATATAACTATATTTGTATTTCTGTTTTATATTACTCCACACACCATTCCGTTCCACTCATATCCAATCCCAAACTATATCTTAAAATCAACATGGCATCGGTAGAATTAGAATTTCCATCACAATTGACATCTCCAGTGGTAGTTGAAACTTGCCAATTGGTATTAGACATATCTAAACCTGAAGAGTTTCTGAGAGTTAGCATGGCGTCAGTGGTAGTGATAATTGAGTTTTGATCTACGTCAGCGCGGATGGCAAAGGATTTGTCTAATGGTTATTAAATAATCGTTTTTGTTTACTTCCCGTTTTTTATCTATAACATAAAGATAAGCTTAATCTCCCGAATTAAAAGAACCTCTTAATTTTAACACCTATTAAAATTTAGATTAAAAAATATAAAAATTATTTAAATCAAACCTTAAAAATTACGTCGCACAACCCCACACCCCGCACTATATTAATTTATTTATATTACACAACTTTATATTTCTTATCTCTGCCTTATTAATATCGCACAACCTCTGCTTCCCTTTTTTATTTTTCGTATATTGCACAATTCACAATTATTGTTTTTTTTGTTTTTTAATTTTTAAATATTATAAAATAGATATTAAAAAAACTAATAATGTCGCACAACTTCTGTATTTTTTAAGCTACTTTGTATATTTTTTCTTTTTATTTTTTGATTTTTAAAATTAGTTACGTCGCACAACTCTTTTAAACTGTACCTGTCCCTGTTCTTATTTAATTTTCACTATTCATAAAAAACTAAATAAAAATAAACTGTAAATTATGTCACACAACTTCATAATTCTTATTTTTTTATTAATGTCGCACAACCTTTGTGTATTTTTTATCAAATAAAGCAATTTAGTTTGTTCATAAAGTGTGGAAAAGTTATGGAAAGGAGGTTTGAGAATGTTCCACGTGGAACATTGAGTTTTTTAGATTTTTTAAAAAATGTGGGTTTGAGGGGTAAAATGTTCCACGTGGAACATGGGGATTCATAAAGTGTGGAAAAGTTATGGAAAGGAGGTTTGAGAATGTTCCACGTGGAACATTGAGTTTTTTAGATTTTTTAAAAAATGTGGGTTTGAGGGGTAAAATGTTCCACGTGGAACATGGGGATTCATAAAGTGTGGAAAAGTTATGGAAAGGAGGTTTGAGAATGTTCCACGTGGAACATTGAGTTTTTTAGATTTTTTAAAAAATGTGGGTTTGAG
>Ga0256833_1000660_pt1 | contig 26593 bp, 28 predicted proteins | sample 356284metaG_FD_190535 | JGI IMG/M metagenome (GOLD analysis project Ga0256833, IMG submission 190535) | Hydrothermal vent microbial communities from Mid Atlantic Ridge, Atlantic Ocean - 356-284 | ecosystem: Environmental > Aquatic > Marine > Hydrothermal vents | place: Atlantic Ocean: Mid... | reverse complement strand
GGCGGTGGGCGGGGACCGCGGTCCCGTGGTCCAGGACCACGTGGTTGACCATCAGGCCCTGGCCGGCGAAGGCGGCCGCCTCGGCCCCCGGCAAGAGCGTCCGGTGAACGGCTTCGAACAGGTTCCGTCGGTTCATGCGCGCCACTCCTTGATGGGGATGAGCTCGCCGCCCTCGACCGCCTTCCGGACCGGCCGCATGCGGCGGTCGAACCAGACCTCGAGCACCGCCCGGTCGAGGCTCCTCGGGGCCACGACCTCCTTGCGCAAGAAGTAGCCCTCCCGGGTCGGCGAGACCTCGGCGGTCTTGGAGATCCGGAGGGGCACCACCTCGCCGGAGGCGGTCCGCACCCGGCAGAGGAAGAACCGCCCCTCGCTCTTCAGGTGCTCCTCGCGGCGAAAGAACATCTAGCGCCAGTCTACCAGCCGCCCCAGCAGCCGGGCGAGGAGCGCCGCGCGGGGGGCGAGGGCCTCCTTGCGCACGTGCTCGCTCGGCTGGTGCGCGTCGCCGCCCACCGGCCCCAGCCCGTCCAGGGTGGGGACCCCCTTGGCCTGGGTGAAGTTGCCGTCGGAGCCGCCCCCCACCCGGCCGGGGCCCACCGAAAAGCCGAGGGCGGCGGCCTCTTCGCGGGCCAGCTCAAAGAGCCGCATGGAGTCGGGGGTCGGTTCCATCGGCGGCCGGTTGAGCCCCCCCTCGACCCGGACCCGGGCCCCCTTGAGGCGGGGCCGGTAGCCCCGGAGGGCCTCCTCGACCCGCCGGGCCTCGGCCAGGCTCCAGGCCCTAAGGTCGACCTCGAGCTCGGCCTCGGGGGCGACCACGTTGGTGGCGAAGCCGCCCCGGATCCGGTTCGGGCCGACGGTGGTGCCGGCCTCGCGGTCCTCCTGGGCCACCGCGTGAAGGACGAAGTGGGCGGCCTCGACCACCGCGTTCACCCCCTTTTCCGGCTCGACCCCCTGGTGGGCCGCCCGGCCCCGGACGCGCACCCGGAAGTGGCCGACCCCCTTGCGGGCCACCTTGAGGTCGCCGTTCTTCATCGGCGCCTCGAGGACCAACGCGGCGTCGGCCAGGGTGGCGGCCTCGAGGATCGCCTCCCGCGAGGCCAGGCTCCCGATCTCCTCGTCGGGGGTGAGCAGCACGGTGAGGTGGGGGTGCTCCAGCCCGGCGTTGATCAAATAGCGCACCGCCCAGGGCACGAAGAGCAGCCCGCCCTTCATGTCGTAGACCCCGGGCCCGTAGATCCGCCCCTCCTCCTCGCGCCAGAGGACCTTCCACGAGCCCCGGGGGTGCACGGTGTCGTAGTGGGCCAGAATCAGCACGTGGGGGCCCCGCCCCCGCCGCACCACCTTGAGCAGCGGCCCGGTGGGGAGCTCGATCCGGCTCACGGTCCCGAACCGGGCGAACCGGCCCTCCAGCCAGGTGGCCGCCGCCCGCAGGCCCCGCCGGCACTCCCGGCGGGCCTCCTCGGGAAGGTGGGGCGGGCAGCTCGGGGTCTCCAGGCCGACCAGGGTCCTGAGGTCCTCGAGGTAGGCGGGAAGGGTGGCGGCGAAGTAGGCCAGGGTGGCCTCGGGGTCGGCGTTCATTCCAAGGCGGGATTATACCGCCTCGGGCACGTCGGAATCGGAAAAGTTCAGGGTCTCCTCGATCAGCCAGTCGACCACCGCCCGCACGTCGCCGGTCTCCTCAAAGATCGCCAGCTGCCGCGCCGCCGAGGTTCCCCGGTCGAGGATGCGGAAGACGTGGGCCACCGCCCAGCGGCTGTCGAGCCCGTCGAGGACCTCGTCGACGAACTCCACCAGCTCGGCGATCAGGTCCCGGGCCCACTTCTCCCGCCGCTCGCCGAAGTCGATGAGCTTGCCCTCCAGCCCGTACCGGGCCGCCCGCCAAAGGTTCTCCTCGATCATCGGGGTGGGGTAGACCCGGAAGGTGATGTTGTCCTGCCGCATCCGGTAGTGCTTGTACACCAGGGCCTGGGCCAGGGCCGCCACCGCGATCACGTCCATCGGATTGGTGGCCAGGTCGAAGGCCCGGAACTCCAGGGTGGGGTAGGCGTGATGGGGGCGGAGGGCCCACCAAATCCGGGAGGCGTCGGGGATCGAGCCGGTCTTGATGAGCACCTCGACGAAGTGTTGGTAGGCCGGGTGGGAGTCGAAGACCACCGGGATGCCGGTGCGGGGGAGGTTGCGCCAGATCAGGCTGCGGTAGCTCATAAACCCGGTCCGCCGCCCCCGCCAGAGCGGGCTGGAAACGGTGAGGGCCAGCAGGTGGGGCAGCATGTAGCGGAGCACGTTCATCGCGTCGATGCGGAACTCGAGGTCCCCCCCCACCCCCACGTGGACGTGGGTGCCGAAGATCAAGAGGGCCCGCACCGCGTCCTGGAACTCCCCCAAAAGCTCCTGGTAGCGCGCCTTCTCGGTGATCGGGACGTTCTCCCAGAGGGCGAAGGGATGGGTCCCGGCGGCGACGATCCGCACCCCGTGCCGCTCGGCGAGCTCGGCCACCACCCGCCGCATGTCCTTCAGGAAGCGGTAGGCCTGGCGGATGTTCTCGGCCGGCGGGGTGCCGATCTCGATCATCGCCTGGTGGAGCTCGGGGTTTAACAACCGGGTGAGGTAGGCGGGGGCCTCGGCCAGGACCTCGCTCGCCTTGGGGGCGAGGTCGCGGGTCTCGGGGTCGACGAGCTGGTACTCTTCCTCGATGCCGATGGTCAGCGGCAGGGGCAGGGCCATGGCTTCCTCCGGTGGCAAGATGCCCCATTCTAAACCGGCCCGGCGTAGAGTAGGGGTCAAAGGGAGGCGGCATGCTCTGGCGGCTCGTTAAAGGACTGGTCATCGCCCTTCTTCTGATCGTCCTGGTGGCGATCGGCTTCGGGTACTACTACGTCCGCACCACCACCCTGCCCCGAACCAGCGGCCGGCTGGCGCTCAAGGGGCTCTCGGCCACCGCCGAGGTCCTCCGCGACGACCGCGGCGTCCTCCTGGTCAAGGCCCAGAGCCTGCCCGACCTGTTCTTCGCCCAGGGGGTGGCCCACGCCCAGGAGCGGCTTTGGCAGATGGAGTTCCAGCGGCGGCTGGGGGCCGGGCGGCTGGCCGAGGTGCTGGGGCCGGCGGCGCTTTCCACCGACAAGTTCATGCGCACCCTGGGGGTCTACCGGGCCGCCGAGGACGCCTACCGGGCGCTCTCCCCGGCCACCCGCGACCTGCTCGACGCCTACACCGCCGGCGTCAACGCCTACCTGGAAAGCCACCCGCCGCTGCCGCTGGAGTTCAAGCTGCTCGGCTTTAAACCCGCGCCCTGGAAGCCGGCCGACGTGCTGGTCTGGGCCAAGCTGATGAGCTGGGAGCTCTCCAAAAACTACGACCAGGAACTGCTCCGCTACCGTCTGCTCGCCCGCGGGCTGTCGAAGGCGCGCATCAACCGGCTCATGCCCCCCTACCCCGAGGACGCCCCCACCGTGTTGAGGAGCGCGGCCGCCCGCCCGGGCCCGGCCGACGAGCGGCTGGCCGGGGCCCTGCGGGCCCGGGACCGGGCCCTCTTCCCCCGGCTCGGGGCCTCCAACAACTGGGTCCTGGCCCCCAAGAAGACCACCACCGGCGGGGCGCTCCTCGCCAACGACCCCCACCTCCGGCTCACCGCCCCCTCGATCTGGATCCTGATGGAGCTCAAGGCCCCCGGCTTCCACGCGGTGGGGGCGAGCTTCCCGGGGCTGCCCGGCATCGTGATCGGCCGCAACGACGCGATCGCCTGGGGGGTCACCAACATGGGCCCCGACGTCCAGGACCTCTACGTCCTCAAGGAGGTCAAGGGGGGCTACCTCTACCAAGGCGAGGTCCGCCCCTACCGGGTGCGCCGGGAGACGATCCGCGTCAAGGGCGAAAAGCCGGTGGTGCTGAACGTGCGGGAGACCGTCTACGGGCCGGTAATCTCCGACGCGGTCGAGGTGCCCGGCGGCCGGCCGCTGGCGCTGCGCTGGGTCAGCCTCGACCCCGGCGACACCACCCTCCAGGCCTTCCTCAAGATCGACGCGGCCAGGAACTGGCAGGAGTTCACCGAGGCGCTCAAGGACTACGTCGCCCCCAGCCAGAACTTCGTCTTCGCCGACCGGAAGGGGAACATCGGCTACTACGCCCCGGGCCGGATCCCGATCCGCAAACCCGGCCACACCGGGGCCTACCCGGTGCCCGGCGACGGGAGCTGGGACTGGCAGGGCTGGATCCCCTTCGAGGCCCTCCCCCACGTCTACAACCCGCCCCAGGGCTACATCGTCACCGCCAACAACAAGGTCGTCCCCAAGGGCTACCCCTACCTCCTCGAGGTCGACTGGAACCAGCCCTTCCGGGCGATGCGGATCGAGGAGCGGATCCGGGCCAAGCCGCGGCTGGGCCTCGAGGACCTCAAGGCGATCCAGCTCGACCAGGTGAGCCTGCTCTACCGCCTCTTCCGGCCGGTGCTCGCCAAGCTAAAGCCGCGGAGCCAGCGGGCCCGCACCTGGCAAAAACGCCTCCTCGCCTGGGACGGCAACGAGACCGCCAAGAGCGAGGAGGCCGCCGTGTTCGAGGCCTGGTACACCGAGCTCACCCGGCTGCCCCAGGCCGAGGTCGGCGAACGCTACTGGGACCGCCCCCGCTACCTCCTCGCCGCGATGGAGGAGGGCGACCCCGCCTGCCAGAAGCGGGGGATGAGCTGCCTGGCGTTCGCCGCCCAGGCCCTCGAGGCCGCCCTCGACCGCCTGGGCCCCGAGATCCGGCCCTGGGGCCAGCTCCACCCGGCGGTCTTCGCCCACCTGGTGATGAGCAAGGATCCCCGGGTCCGCCCCATCTTCGAGCGTCGGATCGCCCACGGCGGCGACCGCCACACGGTCAACGTGGGGATCTACCGGCCGGAGGACTTTCGCATGTTCTGGGGCCCCTCCTACCGCCAGCTCGTCGACCTCGCCCACCCGGATCGGAGCCTCTTCATCCACCCCATGGGCCAGTCGGGGAACGTGATGAGCCGCCACTACGCCGACCTGCTGCCGCTTTGGGCCCGGGGGGCGTACCTCCCCATGCGGGCCGGCGAACCCCGGGCCCGGTTGGTCCTGGAGCCCGCCCGCTAGTCACGGCGGATCCAAAACGCCGCCACCAAGCCGGCCAGCGCCGCCAGGAACGCGAGCCGCCAGCCGTCCAGGATCCCCGGGGCGAGGGTGTGCTTGAGCATCGCCTGGACGAAGGCGGGGGCGTCGGCCAGGCTGCCCCGCATGTCCATCGGGGTGGAAAAACCCCCCGGCGCCAGGGCGGCGAGCTCCCGGGTTCGCCGGGCCAGCAGGACGCCGGAAAGGGTGATCCCCGCCGCCACCCCCAGGCTCCGGGTGAGCGAGACCAGGCCGGCGATCTGGCCCTTCTTGCCGGAGGGGGCCAGGGCCAGGGCGAGGTGGGAGATCGGCGGCTGCACCAGCCCGATCCCCAGCCCGACCAGGAAGAGCCCGAGGAGCAGGCCGGCGAGGGCGCCCCCGAGGTAGGTCATCGCCCCCAGCCCGAGGGCGGTGAGCCCCATGCCGACGATCACCAGCCGCCGGGCCCCGGCCCGGTGGATCAGCGCCCCGCCGGCCGCCGAGCTGAAGACCAGGGCCACCGCCAGCGCGTTCAGGATCGCCCCGGCCCGGAAGGCGTCGAAGAGAAACGCCACCTGGGCGTAGAGGGGGGCGAAGACGAGCCCCCCCAGCAGGGCGTAGCCCACCAGGGTGGAGACGAACCAGATGGGCAGGAAGCGGGGCGAGAGGGCGAGGTCGAGGTCGAGGATCGGCTCGGGGTGCCGCCGCTCCCAGAGGTAGAGGAGGGCCCCGCCCACCAGGGCCAGGGCGAAGCGGCCCCCGATGCCCGCCGAGGCGAACCCCACCTCGTCGATCCGGTCGAGCCCCTGGATGCCCAGCACCAGGCTGGAGAAGGTCAGGGCGACGAGCCCGCCCCCGATCCAGTCGATCCGCTCCCGGATCGCCGGGCGCGGCAGGGTCTCGCGGGCCAAGAGGAGCACCCCCAGGGCGCCGATCGGCACGTTGATCCAGAACACCCAGTGCCAGCTAAAGTGCTCGACGATGAACCCCCCGAGGTTGGGCCCGATCACGTTGCCAAGGGCGTAGACCCCGAGGATCTGGCCGAGCACCCGGCCCCGCTCCCTCTCGGGCAGCACCGCCCCCACCACCGCCTGGGCCACCGGGAAGAGCCCCCCGGCCCCCAGCGCCTGCACCACCCGCGCCCCCACCAAGGCCTCCAGCGAGCCGGAGAGGGCCGAAAGCGCGCTGCCCCCGGCGAAGAGGGCCATCGAGAGGCCGAAGATCGTCTTGTACCCCCAGAGGTCGGCGAGCCGGCCCAGAATCGGCACCGCCACCGCGTAGATCACCGCGTAGATGGAGAACGCCAGGGTGAGCCGGTCGGGGGTGATCCCGAAGTCGGCGCTGATCGCCGCGATCGCCGGGGCCAGGATGGCGTTGTCGAGCGCCCCCATGAAGACCCCGAGCAACAGGGCGAAGAGCAGGGTGGGTCTCACGGTCCCACCCGGAAGAGCTCGGCCGGAGGCGGTGCGAAGTCGAGCGCGCGGTAGACCACCCGGGCGATCGGCCTACCCTGGGCGTCGTAGGTGGTGTAGGCGAGGGGGCGGTGGTCGCTAGGGTCGACCTGGAAGACCCAGCGCACCGGGCTCCGCCGCCCCGACGCCGGGTGCCGGGCGACGAGGGCAAACCGCAGCACCCCGCCCTCCTCGCCCAGGACCTCCAGTTGGTACTCCGCCCGGAGCCTTTTAACGTCGGCGAAGAGCAGGTGCACCGGGTCCGCCGGGGCGGCCCCCCGGCTCTTTCGCCAACGGCCGTTCTTATCCCGGCTCCATACGGTCCCGCCGTCGACGATCATCACCTGCCCCACCAGGTAGGGCGGCCCCTCGATCCACTCCAGCCGCACCCGGGGCCTCAGGAAGGCGACCTTGTAGACCAGGGGGCCCTGGACCACGGTGGCGGTGTAGCCGACGACCGACTGGTGCTTCTCGAGCATCCCCCAGACCTCGGCCGGGGAGAGGGCCAGGGCGAGCCCCAGCCCTGCCGCGATCGCGAACAAAAGACGCTTCATCCTTCCTCCCTCCCTTCCTCCGGGAACGCCGCCTCCAGCCCGCGCACGAAGATCCCGATGCCGGTCCTCAAAACCCGCTCCACCGGGTAGCCGGGGACGTGGCGGTCGAGGGCGTAGGCGCCGTGGACGATGGAGAAGAAGACCGCCCCGAGCTCCCGCCCCCGACCCGGCGCGTAGCCGTCCAGGAAGGCAGAGAGACGCTCCAGGGCCAGGGTCATGGCGCCGTGGGCCGCCTTGAAGGCGGTGCGGTCGCCGCCCCGGCGGCCCGCCCGGCTGGTGCTGAGGGCGGTGAGCGGCTCGAGGCCCCGCCGGTAGGACTCGGCGTAGGCGAAAAGCCGCTCCTCCAGCGTTCCCTCCTCCGCCAGGGCGGCCTCGGCCTGGCGCAGGCTCTCCTCCAACAGGGCGGTGAGCAGGGCGCCCTTGGAGGGGAAGTGGTGGTAGATCGCCCCCTTGGTGAGGCCGAGCTCGGCGGCCAGGACCTCCAGCGGGGTGGCCGCGTAGCCGCGGGTCGCGAAGGCCTCGCGGGCCTTGGCCAGGATGCGCTCCCGGGTGTCCATACCTACCGGTCAGTATGATCCCAGCACCCCCGGCGCATGGGTATGGGACCTCACAGTTTCGGCTTAGACTAGGGGGGTGCTCGTCCGGGTCCTCCTCGCCCTCGCCTGGGGACGGCTGACGGCCCTGCCGCGGCGGCTCTGGGCGCCTCCGGCCGAGGTCCGCCGCGAGCCCCAGCGGCGCCGCCCCCCCGACCTCGCCACCCCCTACTACGCCGCCCGGGGAAGCCGGGGGGTCGAGCTCGTCCCCCGGGACGCCTACCTCGAGGCGGTCGAACGGGTGCTGGCCGAGACCGTGGGTTAAACCACCGCCTCCCGGGAGGCATCCCAAGGTAGGCTGGGGGCGTGCGGCCGACCCAGGTCCTTCTCGAGCGCGTCCGCGACGAGTGGGGGCGGGTGCTTCGCCACCCCTTCCCGCGGCGGTTGGCGGCCGGGGTCGGGGCCGCCGGTTTCCGGGAGTGGCTCGGCCTCGAGGCCGCCCTCGCCGAGGCGATGGCGGGCCTGGTGGCCCCGGTCGTCCCCAAAGCCCCCAAGCCCCACCGCTACGTCCTGGCCCAGGCGCTTTTGTTCCTGGTCGAGGAGGCCGAGTGGCTGGAGACCCAGGCCCGGGGCCGGCCGCCCCTTCCCGAGGCCACCGCCCGACTGGCCCGGCTGCGCCCCGCCCCCCGAACCGAGTGGAAGCGGGTGGCCACCGAGTTCTGGTTGGGGGGCTCGGCCTACTTCCACGCGCTCCGGGCCGTCCGGCCCGAGGACGAGTGGGTGCGCGCCTACTGGGAGCGCCGCACCTCGGCGATCATCGCCGCCTTCCTCCACGACTTCGCCGAGCTCGCCGACCTCGCCCTCGCCCGCTACCCCGGCGCCGCCGCGGTTCCCCACGCCCGGAGGGTGCTGGCCGGGCTCGCCGGGTTTTGGGACCTCGGCCTGGGGTTGCTCGGGGGGTAGGAACGCACCGCCCTTTCCCGAAGGCCGCGCTATGCTGGGGTGATGCGTCCGACCCAGCAACTCCTCTCCGCCCACCGCGACGCCTGGAACCGGGCCATGCGGCACCCCTTTCTGCGGGTGCTGGAGGGGCCGGTGGCGGAGGCCGCGTTCCGCCGCTGGCTGGGCTACGAGGCGGGCTGGATTGGCCAGGCCCTGGGGGGGCTCGCCTGCGCCGTACCCCAAGTCCCCCGGGGCCACCGCTACGTGGTCGCCCAGGCCTTGGTGGTTCTCACCGAGGAGCTCGACTGGCTGGAGGCCTACGGACTCGAGGGCGAGCGGGAGGAAGGCCTCGAGGCCGCCGACCGGGTGGTGGAGCGGGCCTTCGGGCAGGGCTGGGAGTGCTCGGTGCTGGTGCTTTGGACCGGCGCCCGGCTCCAGTTCGACGCCCTGCGGGGCCTCGAGCCCCAGGAGGAGTTGGTGCGGGCCTTTCAGGAGCGCCGCACCTCGGCGGTGGTCGAGGCCTTCCTCCACGACTTCGCCGAGCTCACCGACCTGGCCCTTCAAAAGCTCGGGATGGCCACCGCCGGCGACCTCCTGGCCCGGGTGGTGGCGGGCCAGGGCGAGCTCTGGGACCTCGGCCTCGCCCTCCTAGAGCGGCAGGAGTAGCGCCACCGCCCGGGCCTGCAGGTGGTCGGGGGCGAGCCCCTCGCTGGTCTTGAAGCTGAGCCCCACCCGGTCCTCGGGGAGGCCGAGCAACCCGGCCAGGCGGGCGGCGATCGCCGCCCGGTGGGGCCCCAGCCGGGGGCGGTCGAGGACCACCGTGGCGCTGACCTGGGCCACCCGGTAGCCCCGAACCCTCGCCCGCTCCAGGGCGGCCCGCAGGAAGTCCCGGGAGTCGCGACCGGCGTTCTCCGGGGCGGTGTCAGGGAAGAGCGACCCGATGTCGCCGGCGGCGACGGCCGAAAGCACCGCGTCGGTGACCGCGTGGAGGAGAGCGTCGCCGTCGGAGTGGGCAACCGGCCCCAACTCCGAGGGGATCGCCACCCCCCCGAGCACGAGCCGCCGCCCGGGAGCCAGGCGGTGGGCGTCCTCGCCGTATCCGATCCGCACGACCCCATGCTAAAGGACCGGTAACGCCCAGGTGACGCCGCCCGCCTAGGGTGGAACCGGAGGTGACAACGATGACCCAAGTCCTCAAGCCGGCCGGCGCGTTCCTCGCCGCCGCCCTCCTCCTGGCCGCCTGCCAGGGGCCGGCGGGTCCGGCCCGGGAGCGCCTCGTCCCCGACCCCGACTTTGGAAACGGGGGGCTCGCCCTCGCCGCCGACAGCGGCAGCGCGGGGGGCGCCGACTACGGCCTCACCCTCATCCGGGAGCCCGACGGCGCCCTGGTCCTCGCCGGGATCGCCTGCGACGCCCCCAGGGCGCCCTGCCCTGATAATCACTGGATCGCTGCGGCCTGGCGCTTCCTCCCCTCCGGTGGCCTGGACGGCGGCTTCGCCCACGCCGGGGCCTTCCTGGCCAACGGGGTGGGCGGGGGCGACATCGACGCCGTGTTCGACGCGGCGGCGGTGGGGGACGCGGTGCTGCTCGTGGGGGCCGTGCAAACTGCCAGAAACGACCTGGACGGTTACCTCTGGGCCCTCGACGCCTTCGGCAACCCCGCCCCCGATCTCCTCGGCGGCGCCGGCGGCGCCGAGTACGACGGCGCCCTCGCCGGTGGCGGTCACGACGCTTTTCTCGCCCTGGCGGCGGACGACGGGGCCCTCTGGATCGCCGGGATGGCCGCCCCCAGCACCAATGCAAACCAATACCGCGCCACCGTCTGGAAGCTGGACCAAGACGGCAACAAAGATCCCGCCTTTGACGCCGACGGGGTTTGGGCCCGGTCCGGGAGCGCCACCAGTTGGCTCCACGCCATCGCCCTGGACGGAGCGGGCCGGCCGGTCGTGGCCGGGGTGGAGGGGGATCGCGCCAAAGTCTGGCGGCTCCAAACCACCGGCGGCACCGACCCCGACTTCCAGGGCGGGGTCGTGGAGCTCGCCGTACCCGGCGCGACCAAGACCTTTGCCCGGGCGGTCCTCGTCGACGGCGACCGGGTGGTGGTGGCGGGAGCGGCGACGGTGGACGGGGAGGTTCACCCCACCCTTTGGCGACTCCTCCCGGACGGCACGCCCGACCCGGAATTCGGGACCGCGGGCGTGCTCCTGCTGCCCGAGAAGGCGGAGGGCGGCGGCCTAGCCTACTGGCTCGAACCCATCTCCCTGGCCAAGGACGCTCGGGGCCGCTACCTCCTCGCCGGCGCCGCAAAGAGCGGCCGCGGCGACCTTGACGCCGCGGTCTGGCGGGTCCTGCCCGAGGGGAAGCCGGACCCCAACTTCTGCGGCGGCGGCCCCTGCACCCTCGACCGGGCCGGGGGCGACGACTGGGCCACCGGCCTGGTCCTCGCCGACGACGGCACCGTCTACCTGGGGGGTTGGGCGAGCGGCCCCGACGGCGATCCCGACGCCGCGGTCTGGAAGCTCGATCTCCAGAAGGCCCCCTGACCGCCGGGAAAGCGGGCAAGGGGGCCGGCCATGGCCGGCCCCCTTGCCATCCAACTCATCCCGTTTCCGGTAGGGTGGGACCAGGAGTTTTTGTTTTGAGCCAACCTCGAAAACCCATCCGCTGGACCCTCCGGGTCCGCCCCTACGCCCGGCCCCAGGACGCCCGGAGCGTCCTCGAGGCCCTCCTCACCTTCCTGCCCTTCGCCGGGCTCTGGGCCGGCGCCGCCTGGGCGGCCGGCCACCTCGCCTGGGCGGTGCCGGCCTTGGACCTCGCCGCCGCCCTCTTCCTGGTGCGGGTCTTCATCCTCCAGCACGACGCCGGCCACGGCTCGTTCTTCCAAAGGGCCGCCTGGAACGACCGGCTGGGCTTTTGGGCCGGGGTCCTCACCCTCACCCCCTACGCCCACTGGCGCCTCACCCACGCCCGCCACCACGCCACCAGCGGCAACCTCGATAAGCGCGGGGTGGGCGACGTCCACACCCTGACCCTGGCGGAGTACCTGGAGGCCCCGCCCCGTAGGCGGCTCCTCTACCGCCTTTACCGCCACCCCCTGACCATGTTCCTGCTCGGCCCGATCGCGATCTTCATGCTCGGCTACCGCCTGCCGCTCGGCTACGGCGGCGACCGCCCCGCGGTGCGCCGGGGGGTGGCCCTCACCAACCTCGCGCTGCTCGGGCTCTGGACCGGGATCGCCCTCTTCCTCGGCTGGCGGGTCTTCCTCCTCGTCTACCTGCCGGTGCAGTACCTGGCCGGAATGATCGGGATCTTCCTCTTTTACGTCCAGCACCAGTTCGAGGACGCCTACTGGGAGGAGGACCCCAACTGGCAGTACCTGCGGGCGGCGATGGAGGGCAGCAGCTACCTAAAGCTCCCCCGCCCGCTCGACTGGCTGACCGGCCACATCGGGTTCCACCACGTCCACCACCTGGCCCCCAAGATCCCCAGCTACCGCCTCGCCGAGGCCCACCGGGAGGTGGCCTGGATGCAGGCCGCCCCTACCGTGACCCTGCGGGACGCCCTCGGCGTTGCCTTCGCCGATCTCCACCTCTACGACCAGAAGAAGGGCCGGCTGGTGGGGTTCAAGGACGCCGCCCGGATCCTCGCCGCGCGTAAACTAAAGGCATGCCCAGCTACGCCGACGCCCTCGCGTTAATGCACGAGTGGACCGAGTCCGACGCCCTCCGCCGCCACATGTACGCGGTCGAGGCGGTGATGCGGGCCTACGCCCGGAAGTTCGGCCAGGACGAGGAGACCTGGGCGATCGCCGGGCTGCTCCACGACTTCGACTACCAGCGCCACCCCGACGAGCACCCCCGGGTGGGGGCGCGGGTCCTGGAGGAGAAGGGCTACCCGCCGGAGATCGTCCGGGCGATCCTGGCCCACGCCCCCGAGCGCAGCGGGGTGGAGCCCGAGAGCCTGCTCGAGCGGGCCCTCTTCGCCTCCGACGAGATCACCGGCCTGGTCACCGCGGCGGTCTACGTCCGTCCCGACCGCAGCGTCCGGTCGCTTACCGTCAAGAGCCTCAAGAAAAAGTTCAAGGACAAGTCCTTCGCCCGCGGGGTCGACCGCGAGGTCCTCAAAAGGGGCGCCGAGCTCCTCGGCGTCGACCTCTGGGAGCACGCCGCCTTGGTGATCGCGGCGATGCAGGAGGACGCCGAGCGGCTGGGACTGGCCGGCGCGTAAGTAAGCCCGGTTACGGTCCCGGCCCGGGGGCGGCCCTATCCTACTCCTACCCCACCCCTGGGGGGGTGGGGTAGCGGGGAGGGAAACGATGAGGATTAAGGTAAGCGGAATGAGCTGCGAGCACTGCGTCATGGCGGTCAGGAAGGCTCTGGAGCGCACCCCCGGGGTCGAGCGGGTGGTCGAGGTCAGCCTGGACCGGGGCGAGGCCCTGGTCGAGGGGCGGCCCGACCCCGCCGCGGTGGTCGCCGCCATCGAGGAGGAGGGGTACCGGGCGGAGGTGGTGGAGGCCTGATGGCCACCGCCCACCGCCACAGGCTCCGCCTGGATCCCAAAACCCGGGAGGAGGCGCGCCGCCGCCTCCTCTCGATCCGGGGCCACGTCGAGGGCGTGCTCCGCATGCTGGAGGCCGAGGACGTCTACTGCGTCGACGTCCTCAAGCAGCTCAAGGCGATCGAGGGCGCCCTCGACAAGGTCGGCGAGCTGGTGCTCCGGAGCCACCTCAGGGACCACGTGGTCACCGCCCACCAGCGGGGCGACGTGGACACCATCGTCGAGGAACTTTTGGAGGTGCTCAAGTACCGATGAACGGGCTCCGCGAGGTCACCGTACGGGTCCAGGGCATGACCTGCGCCTCCTGCGTGCGGCGGGTCGAGCGCTCGCTCACCAAGGCGCCCGGGGTCGACCGGGCCGAGGTCAACCTGGCGCTGGAGCGGGCGGTGGTCTGGGTGGACCCCGAGACCCCCACCGAGGAGATCCTCAAGCGCATCGAGGACGCCGGCTACCAGCCGGTGCTCGAAACCCTGGAGCTGGGCGTCCAGGGGATGACCTGCGCGGCCTGCGTCGCCCGGGTCGAGCGGGCGATCAAAAAGCTCCCCGGGGTGGTGGACGCCGAGGTCAACCTGGCCACCGAGCGGGCCGCCGTGCGGTTCCTCCCCGACCTGGTGGGCCGGGGGGCGATCTTCCAGGCGGTCCGGGAAGCGGGGTACCAACCGGTGGACCTCGGCCAGGGCACCGACCCCCTAAGGGCCGCCCGCCAGGCCGAGCTCCGGGGCTTCGTGCGCGACCTCGTGCTCTCGGCCCTCTTTACCCTCCCGCTGGTTTTGATCGCGATGGGTCGAATGCTGGCCCCGGGCCTCTTCTCCGCCCTTCCCGAGCGAGCCTGGCAGGTCCTCGAGCTGGTCTTCGCCACCCCGGTGCTGGCCTGGGCCGGGCGGCGGTTTTTCAAGGGGGCCTGGGCCGAGCTCCGCCACCGGAGCCCGGGGATGAACACCCTGGTGGCGCTGGGAGCGGGGAGCGCCTACCTCTACTCCCTCTTGGTGGTGCTGGCCCCGGGGCTCTTCCCGCCGGGGACGGCCCACACCTACTTCGAGGCGGCCGGAGTGATCGTCACCCTGATCCTTCTGGGGAAGTACCTCGAGGCCCTGGCCAAGGGCCGCACCCAGGCCGCCATCCAGGGGCTCTTAAAGCTGGCGCCCAAGACCGCCCGGGTGCTCACCCCACAGGGCGAGGTCGAGCGACCGGTCGAGGCCCTGGTCCCCGGCGACCGGGTGCGGGTGCTGCCCGGCGAGCGGATCCCCGCCGACGGCGTGGTGGTCGAGGGCGCCTCCTACGTCGACGAGTCGATGCTCACCGGCGAGAGCCGCCCGGTCAGGAAAGGCCCCGGCGACCCGGTGGTGGCCGGCACCCAGAACCAGCGGGGCAGCCTGGTCCTCGAGGTCCAAAAGCCCGCCGAGGAGAGCTACCTCCAAAGCCTGGTGCGGCTGGTCGAGGAGGCCCAGAGCGGCAAGCCCCCGGTTCAAAAGCTCGCCGACCGGATCGCCGCCGTCTTCGTGCCGGTGGTGGTGGGCCTCGCCCTCCTCGCCTTCGCGCTTTGGATGACGCTGGGTCCCGAGCCCCGGCTCTCCTACGCCTTCGCCGCCCTGCTGGCGGTGCTCCTGATCGCCTGCCCCTGCGCCATGGGCCTCGCCACCCCCACCGCGATCATGGCCGCCAGCGGCCGGGGGGCCCGGAGCGGGGTGCTCTTCCGAAAAGGGGAGGCGATCGAGGCCCTGGCCCGGGTCACCGACGTGGTCTTCGACAAGACCGGCACCCTCACCGAGGGGGCCCCCCGGCTGGTCGAGACCTGGGCCCGCGGCGACGCGGACCCGGCGCTCGCGCTGGCGGCGGCGCTGGAAGCGCGGAGCGAGCACCCCATCGCCGCCGCCCTGGTCGCCGCCGCCCGGGAGAAGGGCCTCGCGCTCCCGGAGGTCGAGGGCTTCGAGGCCGTCCCCGGGGAGGGGGTGCGCGGCCGGGTCGGGGGCCGCGAGGTCGCGGTCGGCCGCCCCGAGGGGCTCGACCCCGAGGCGGCGGCGGTGGCCGACGCCTGGGCGGCCCAGGCCTACACCCCGGTCGCCCTCCGGGTCGACGGCGAGCTCCGGGCCCTGTTCGCCGTCGCCGACCCCGAAAAGCCCACCGCCAGCGAGGCGGTGGCGGCGCTTTTGGCCCTCGGGGTACGGGTCTGGATGCTCACCGGCGACCAAACCGCCACCGCCCGGGCGGTGGCCCGCCGGGTGGGGATCGCCGAGGAACGGGTCTGGGCCGAGGTGCGCCCGGAGGAGAAGCTCGCCCGGGTGGAGGCGCTCAAAGGCCAGGGGCGGCGGGTCGCCTTCGTCGGCGACGGCGTCAACGACGCTCCCGCCCTGGCCGCCGCCGACGTGGGGATCGCGGTGGGCACCGGGACCGACGTGGCCCTCGAGGCCGGCGAGGTGATCCTGGCCCGGGGGGAGCCCCTGGCGGTGGCCCGGGCGATCCGGCTGGCCCGGGCGGCCCTCGGGATCATCCACCAGAACTTCTTCTGGGCCTTCGGCTACAACGCCCTTTTGATCCCGGTGGCCGGCGGCGCCCTCTACCCGGTCTTCGGTTTGCTGCTGAACCCGATGCTGGCGGCGGGGGCGATGAGCCTCTCCAGCATCTTCGTGCTCACCAACTCCCTGAGGTTGGCCCGGCTTCGCCTAAGCTAAGGGCATGCGACGGGTTCTCGCGCTCCTGCTCCTATGGGGCCTGGCCGCCGCCCGGCCGGTGGCGGTGGCCACCCTTCCCCCCTACGCCTGGCTCGCCGGCCAGGTGCTGGGACCGGGCTGGCAGGTCCGGGCCCTGGTCCCGCCGGGGGCCAACCCCCACGTCTACGCCCCCCGCCCCAGCGACCTGAAGGCGGTGATGGGGGCCCGGCTGGTGGTGATGAACGGGCTCGGCCTCGACGACTGGATGGTCGAGAAGATCGTCCGCCCCAACGCCCTCAAGGCGACCCTGGTCCGGGCCGAGGAGAGCGCCGAGGGAAAGGTCCTCCGGCTCCCGAACGGGGAGCCCGACCCCCACCTCTGGACCGACCCCTGGATCCTGGCGGCGTTCGCCCGCGACCTGGCGGCGGCGGCGGCCGGGCTCGACCCCAAAGGGGCCCCGGGCTACCGGGAGCGGGGGGCGGCGGTGGCCCGCCGCCTGGTCGCCTTCGGCGAGGCCGAGCGGGCGGCCTTCGCTAAGCTCCCCGGCCGCCGCTTCGTGGCCTACAAGAACCCCTTTTCCTACCTGGTCGCCCGCTACCGCCTGGAGCGGGTCTACCTGATCGGCAAGGCGGTGAACGCCGAGCCCAGCCCCCGGGAGCTCGCCGAGGCCGCCCGGGTCCTCCACGCCTACCGGCTTCCGGCCCTGGTGGCGCCCGGGATCCTGGCCCGGGAGGCCCGGCGGGTGGCCGCCAACCTGGGGGTCGGGGTGGTCGCGATCGACCTCCTCGACCGCGCCGACCCCGACTACCTGGCGACCTGGCGGGAAAACCTCGCCGCCCTTCGGGGCGCCCTCCGCTAGAGCCGGTAGAGGGCGCCGAACTTGGCCTCGAGGTACGCCCCGAGGTAGCGGGCGGTGGGCGGCTCGCCGGTGGCTCGCTCGATAAGCTCGGCAGGCAGGTAGCGGCGGCCGTGGCGGTGGACGTGCGCCCTCAACCAGTCGAGCAGCGGGGCGAAGGCGCCCTCGGCGAACCGCTCCTCCAAGGGCCCCAGCTCCCGCTCGGCGGCGGCGAAGAGCTGGGCGGCGTAGACGTTGCCCAGGGTGTAGGTGGGGAAGTAGCCGAACGAGCCCCCGCTCCAGTGCACGTCCTGCATCACCCCCTCGGCGGGGTCCTTGGGCTCCAGCCCGAGGTAGGCCCGCATCCGCTCGTTCCAGGCCTGGGGCAGGTCCTCGGGGGCGAGCTCGCCGCGGAACAGGGCGAGCTCGAGCTCGAAGCGCAGCAGCACGTGGAGGTTGTAGGTCACCTCGTCGGCCTCGATGCGGATCGGCGAGGGCCGGACCTCGTTGACCGCGAAGACGAAGTCCTCAAGCCCGACGTCCCGGAGGGCCTCGAAGCGGGCCTGGGCCCGGGGGAAGAAGCGCCGCCAGAACCCCCGCGACCGCCCGACCAGGTTCTCCCACATCCGCGACTGGCTCTCGTGGATCCCCAGGCTCACCGACTCCCCCAGCGGGGTGCCCCAGTGCTCCTCGGGGAGGCCCTGCTCGTACATCGCGTGGCCGGCCTCGTGGACCGAGCCGAAGAAGGCGGGGTTGAAGAAGTCCTCGAAGTAGCGGGTGGTGATGCGGACGTCGCCGGGGTGGATGCGGATCGCGAAGGGGTGGAGGGTGGGGTCGAGCCGCCCGGCCGTTAGGTCGTAGCCGAGCTCGGGCAGGACCTCGAGGACGAACGCCTCCTGCGCCGCCCTGGGGTAGGTCCGGTGGAGGATCTCGACCGGCGGCCGCTCGGGGGAGGCCTGGATGCGGGCCAGGAGGTCGAGGGCCTGGGGCTTGAGCTCGGCGAAGAGCCGCTCGACCTCGCGGGCGGTGAGGCCGGGCTCGTAGTCCTCGAGGAGGGCGTCGTAGGGCTCCTCCTCGTACCCCACCGCCTCGGCGTAGGCCCGCCGCAGCTCGATGACCCGCTTCAAAAAGGGCAAAAACCCTTCCCAGTCGTTCCGGTCCCGCTTCTCGGCCCAGGCGCTCTCGCCGGCGCTGGCGGCCTCGGCGAGCTCCACCGCCAGCCGCTCGGGAACCCGGGTGGCGCGGTCGTAGTCGCGCCGCCAGCGGGTCACGTTGGCCCGCACGTCGGGGTCCTCGACCAGCCCCGAGTCCTCGACGGCGGCGAGGAGCCGGCCGAACTCGGGGTCGGTGACCTTCCGGTGGAGCACCCCGGTGAGGGCGGCCAGGGCCTTGGCCCGGTGGGGGTGGCCCCGCCGGGGGATGTAGGTGCGCTGGTCCCAGCCGGCCAGCGCCCCGAGGGCGTGGAGGTAGGCGATCTCCTGGCCGCGGCGAACGAGTTCCTGGTAGGCGTGCTTGGGGTCCATGCCCCGAGTCTAATCCTGAACGACCGGTCAGTCGCCTCCCCGCCCGGGGGCGGGGTATCCTGGGCGCGATGACCGAACCCCGCGTGCTGCTCATCGCCGGCGGCCGCTCGGGCGAGCACGAGGTCTCGCTCAAGTCGGCCGAGGGGGTGCTGGCCGCGAGCCCCTTCGCCACCGACCTGGCGGTGATCGCCCGGGACGGGCGCTGGCTCCTGGGCGAAGCGGCCCTGGCGGCGATGCGGGCGGGGCGGGCCGAGACCGGCCCCCACCCCTTCCCGCCGCCGGTCGAGTGGTCGGCCTACCAGGTCGCCTTTCCCCTCCTCCACGGCCGCTACGGCGAGGACGGGACGATCCAGGGCTTCTTCGAGATGCTGGGCCTGCCCTACGTCGGGGCCGGGGTGGCGGCCAGCGCGGTGGCCATGGACAAGGATCTCACCAAGCGGGTGGTGCGGGCCGAGGGGGTGCCGGTGCTCCCCTGGGCGGTGGTGCGGCCGGGCGAGCCCCCGCTGGTGCCCTTCGACCCCCCCTACTTCGTCAAGCCGGCCAACACCGGGAGCTCGCTGGGGGTCGCCCGGGTCGAGCGGGCGCTGGACCTCGAGGCCGCCCTCGCCGAGGCCTTCCGCTACGACGACAAGGCGGTGGTCGAGCCCGCCCTCACCGGCGCCCGCGAGCTCGAGGTCGGCCTGATCGGCGGCCGCCGCGTCGAGGCCAGCGTGGTCGGCGAGATCCGCTACCGGGCGGCCTTCTACGACTACCGGACCAAGTACACCCCGGGGGCCGCCGAGCTCGACATCCCGGCCAGCCTCGACCCCGGCACCCAGGAGACCCTGCAGGAGACCGCCGTCAAGGCCTACCGCGCCCTGGGGGTGACCGGCTACGCCCGGGCCGACTTCTTCCTCGCCGAGGACGGCGAGCTCTACTTCAACGAGATCAACACCATCCCCGGCTTCACCCCCACCAGCATGTTCCCCCGGCTCTGGCTGGCCAGCGGCCTCGATTACCCGGGGCTGATCCGCCGGTTGGTCGAGCTCGCCCTCGCGCGATGAACCGCTACGGCGTCCTGACCGCCCTGAACCCGCTCCTTTACGCGGCGATCTTTTACCTGGTCAACGCCCTCTTCGCCCTGGACTGGCGGGGCCTCAGCCCCCCGACCGCCGCCCTCCTTCGCTCCCTGGCCGGGGTCCTCGCCTTCGGGACCTGGGACCGGGCGGCCTTCCGAACCCCCGCCGCCTTCCTCCTCTACGGCGCCTACGCCGGCGCGGTGCTGGAGCAAAGCGGCCTTTTGGGGGCGGCGGTGGGGGCGCTTTTGGCCCTCCTCCTGCTCCCCTTCTGGAGGGTCGCCGAGCGCCAGCGCCGTCCGCTTCACCGGTTTTTCCTGGCCCTCGCCTACGTGTTCCTCGCCACCCTGGTGTTCACCGTCCCCCTCCTGATCCTGGGCCGGACCACCGGGTGGCTCCTGCCGTTGGTGCTGCTTCTGTCGGGGTTCCTCGAGGGCTACGCCTTCGACCTACACCCCCAGCGCGGCGAAGACCAGCAGCAACAGGTTCAGCCCCACGATTAGCCCGGCCGAAAGCCAGGCGAGCAGCCGCACCCAGGGCGGGTTCCTGAGCTCGCCCATGAGCCGGGGGTCGGAGGTGAAGGCGACCAGCGGGATCACGCTGAAGGGCAGCTGCATCGAGAGCACCACCTGGCTCAGGACCAGCAGGGTGACCGGCCGCACCGACAGCAGGATCGCCACCACCGCCGGGGCCATCGTCAGAAACCGCACGAAGAGCCGGAGGGCGGCGATGTTCCGCACCCGGACGTTTAAAAACCCCTCGAAGACGATCTGCCCGGCCAGCGTGCCGGTGGTCGAGCTGGAGATCCCCGAGGCCAGGAGGGCGATCGCGAAGGTGAGGGCGGCGGCCTTGCCGAGCAGGGGGGCGAGGGTGAGGTAGGCCTGGTCGATGGTGGTGACCAGGAGCCCGTTCCGATGGAACACCGCCGCCGCCATCACCAGGATGGCCCCGTTCACCAGCCAGGCCGCCGAGAGGGCGCTCACCGTGTCGGCGATCGACCAGTGGAGGATGCGCCTCTTCTGCTCGGGGTTGCCGACCACCCGGGTCTTCACCTGGGCGGAGTGGAGGAAGAGGTTGTGGGGCATCACCGTGGCCCCCAGGATCCCCATCGCCACGAACAGGGCGGTGGTGCTCTGGAAGACGGTGGGGTTGGGGAGGAAGGCGTTCCGAACCACCTGGGGCAGGTCGGGGTGGGCGAGGAAGAGCTCGAGGATGTAGGCCAGGCCGATGGTGGCCACGAACCCCAGGATCACCGTCTCCACCCAGCGGAAGCCAAAGCGCTCCAGCCAGAGGATCAGGAAGACGTCGAAGACGGTAAGCAGCACGGCGAGGGCCAGGGGCAGGCCGAAGAGCAGGTTGAGGGCCAGCGCCACCCCCAAAAACTCCGCCAGGTCGGTGGCCATCATCGCCACGAAGGCGGTAACGAAGAGGAAGCGGGCGACCCCCGGGCGGTAGCGCTCGCGCATCATCTGGGCCAGGTCCCGGCCGGTGACGATCCCCAGCTTGGCGGCCAGCACCTGCATCAGGATCGCGATCGCCGAGGAGAGGGTGACCACCCAGAGAAGGGCGTAGCCGTAGCGGCTGCCGGCCTCGAGGCTGGTCGCCCAGTTGCCCGGGTCCATGTACCCCACCGAGACCAGGAAGGCCGGGCCGAAGTAGAACCAAAAGGGCTTCTTGGCGGGGGCGGCGGCCTTCATAGGGGCTCCACCTCCAGCGCCTCGGCCCACTCGCCGGGCAAGAGGTAGCGGGCCTCGCCCACCGCCACCCGCGCCCCGGCCGGCGGCCGCTCGAGGAGGCGGAGCTCGGTCCCCGGCCGGAGGCCGAGCCGGGCCAGCGCCCGCAGCAGGTCCTCGTCCTGCACCCGCACCCGGACCAGCCGGTAGGCCCCGGGGGCGGCCTCGGCCAAGGGCCGGCCGGGGGGGTGGGGCAGGGTGAGCTCGGGGGTGGGGATGGGGTCGCCGTGGGGGTCGCGCTCGGGGTGGCCGAGGAGCTCGGCGATCCGGGCCTCGAAGGCCTCCGAAATGTGGTGCTCCAGCCGGTCGGCCTCGGCGTGGACCGCCTCCCAGGAAAACCCCAGGGCCTCGGCCAGGAAGGCCTCCAAAAGGCGGTGGTGGCGGAGGACCTCCAGGGCCACCCGCTCGCCGCTTTCGGTGAGCCGCACCCCGCGGTAGGGAACGTGGACCACCAGCCCCATCTCGGCGAGCTTCTTAAGCATCCCGGTCACCGAAGCCGGGCGCACCGCCAGCCGGCGGGCCAAGAGCTGGGTGCTCACCGTCCCCCCCTCGGCGAGCTGGTAGATCGCCTTGAGGTAGTCCTCCTGGGCCTCGGTGAGGGGGGGTTTCGGCCCTTCTAACGTCACGTCGCCTATTATTTAGGCTGGCCTAAAAATCTTCAACCCCGCCGGTGTATCCTAGGAGGTACGGATGGAGCTGGAGAAGCAACTCGACGCCCTGGAAACCGAACACCGACGCCTGGAGGAGGCCCTCGCCCGGCCCGAGGTGGCCCAGAACCCGGCCGAGTACCAAAGGCTCTCCCGCCGCTACGCCGAGCTCAGCGAGGTGGTCGAGGTCTACCGCCGGTACCGCCGGGTCCAAAAGGAGCTCGACGAGGCCCGGGCGATGCTCAAGGACCCCGAGCTCAAGGAGCTCGCCGAGGCCGAGGTGGAGGCGCTGAGCCAGGAGGCCGGCGAGCTGGAGCGGCGGCTCAAGACCCTCCTCCTCCCCAAGGACGAGGCCGACGAACGCAACGCCATCGTCGAGATCCGGGCCGGCACCGGGGGCGAGGAGGCCGCCCTCTTCGCCCGCGACCTCTACGAGATGTACCGCCGCTACGCCGAGCGCAAGGGGTTCCGCCTGGAGGTGCTGGACGCCCACCCCACCGACCTCGGGGGCTTTTCCAAGATCGTCTTCCGGGTCGAGGGTCCGGGGGCCTACGGCCTGTTTAAGTACGAATCGGGGGTCCACCGGGTCCAGCGGGTGCCGGCCACCGAGACCCAGGGCCGGATCCACACCTCGACCGCCACCGTGGCGGTGCTCCCCGAGGCCGAGGAGAAGGACCTGGAGATCAAGCCAGAGGAGATCCGGATCGACGTGATGCGGGCCTCGGGGCCGGGCGGCCAGGGGGTCAACACCACCGACAGCGCGGTGCGGGTGGTCCACCTGCCCACCGGGATCATCGTCACCAGCCAGGAGTCGCGCAGCCAGATCAAGAACCGCGAGCGGGCGCTGACCATCCTGCGAAGCCGCCTCCTGGAGATGAAGCGGGCCCAGGAGGAGCAGGAGCTCCGCCAGGCCCGCCTGGCCCAGATCGGCACCGGCGAGCGCAGCGAGAAGATCCGCACCTACAACTTCCCCCAGTCGCGGGTCACCGACCACCGCATCCACTACACCACCAAGAACCTCGAGGCCGTCCTCTCCGGCGAGCTCGACGAGCTCCACGAGGCGCTCGTCCGGGCCGAGCAGGAGCGGATGCTGGCCGCCATGGCGGAAAGGGCATGAAGGAGGAAACCCGCCCCCGCGTAGCCCTGCGGCGCGAGCTCCTGGTGGCCGCCGGGGTCCTGATGGACCGGCGGGGCCGGGTGCTCCTGGTGGCCAACGACTGGGGCCGGAAGGGGCGGATCCGCTACACCCTCCCGGGGGGCATGGTCGAGCCCGGGGAGACCGCCGCCGAGGCGGTGGTCCGCGAGGTCCGGGAGGAGACCGGCCTGTCGGTGACCGCCATCGAGCACCTCGCCTACGTGGTCCAGGTCGAGGACCGGAGGAGGCGCGAGCGCACCGTGGCGATGGCCTTCAAGGTCCGCTGGGAGGGGCTCCTCAACCCCCACGACCCCGACGGCCACGTGGTCGAGGCGCGGTTTTTCGACGTCGAGGCGATCGCCGAGCGGCTCAGGACCCACCTGCCGCTCCTCGAGCCGCTGCTTCACTACCTCGAGGACGGCCGGCCCGGCCGCTACCACGCCTACACCGGCTGGGGGGTGCCGGGGAGGCACTACTGATGGCCGACCCGGTGCAGAAGGCGATCCAAAGGGGCCAGCTCGAGGCGGCCTACGCCCGCGCCCTGGCCGCCGGCGACCCCCGCGCCCCCCTGATCCTGCGGCTCACCGACCTGCGGAAGGCCCTCTACCGCCGCGACCTCGAGGAGGCCCGCCGGCTCGCCGAGGGGCTTGTGGACCTGGTTCCCGGGCTTGGCGAGGCCCTCGAGGACCTGGCCGCGGGCCGCTACCAGGCCTGGCTGGAGCGGGGCCCGGCCTTCGTCCAGGCCGAGGCCTGGGTGCAAAAGGGGGTCGAGGCCGCCCTGGCGGGGGCGAGGGAGGCCGCGCGGGAGGCGTTCCTTAAGGCCCTGGAGCGCGACCCCGACCACCCCCGGGCCCGGGTCAACCTGGGGAACCTGAAGCTCGAGGCCGGCGAGGTCGAGGCCGCCATCGCCGACTACCAGGCCGCCCTGGCCATCGACCCCGACCTGGCCGACGCCCACCACAACCTGGCCGCCGCCTACAAGAAGAAGGGGGACATCGACCGGATGGTCCGCCACCTCAAGCGGGCCCAGCGGCTCCGGCTCTACCCCCCCCGGGCCGGCGCCCCCGGCCGGGGGGGCCGCCCGCCGGTGTACGCCCGCCTTTGGTTCTGGCTCCTGCTGGCCCTGGCCGCCTACGTTTTGCTGCGGGGGCTCGGCGGGGTAAGCTCGGGGCCGTGAAGGAGGCGCTCGCCCCCGAGGTCGCCGCCGCCCTGGCCGAGGGGCGGCCGGTGGTGGCGCTGGAGTCCACCGTGATCACCCACGGCCTGGCCCGGCCGGAAAACCTCGAGGTCGCCCGGGCGATGACGGGGGCGGTGCGGGAGGGCGGCGCGGTCCCGGCGGTGATCGCGATCCGAAGGGGGAGGGTCCGGGTGGGGCTCTCCGACCGCGAGCTCGCCGCCCTGGCCGAGGGCGCGGAAGCCGAGAAGGCGAGCCTTTGGAACCTCGCCGCCCTGGTCGCGGGGGGGCGGGACGCCGGCACCACGGTGGCCGCCACCGCCCACCTGGCGGCCCGGGCCGGGATCGCGGTCTTCGCCACCGGGGGGATCGGCGGGGTCCACCCCGCCCCCTACGACGAGTCCGCCGACCTGGCGGGGCTGGCCCGGACCCCGATCGTGGTGGTGAGCTCGGGGATGAAGAGCATCCTCGACCTGGCGGCCACCCTGGAGCGGCTGGAGTCGCTGGGGGTGGCGGTGGTCGGCTACCGCACCGAGCGGCTCCCCGCCTTCCACAGCCCCACCAGCCCCTACCCCCTCCCGGCCCGGGTCGAGGACCCCCAGGAGGTGGCGGCGGTCCTTGCCACCCAGCGGGCGCTCGGCCTGCCCGGCGCGGTGCTGGTCTTCAACCCGGTCTCCCGCGGCCTCCCCTTCGACGAGGTCCGGGGCTGGGTCGAGGCGGCCAACCGGGAGGCCCGGGAACGGGGCATCGGCGGCAAGGCCCTCACCCCCTTCCTGCTGAGGCGGCTGGCCGAGCTCTCCGGCGGCCGCACCGACGAGGTCAACCGCCGCCTTTTGGTGGAGAACGCCCGGCTGGCGGCGGCGATCGCCGCCGCCCTGGCCCGGCGGTAAGATGGACCCGATGTGCGAGCTCGGCGCCCGGCTCCGCGCCGCCCGGGAGGAAAGCGGCCGCTCGCTCCGCGAGTGGGCCCGGGAGCTCCGGGTGAGCCTCGAGGTCCTGGAGGCCCTCGAGGCCTGCCGCTTCGACGCCCTGCCGGAACCGGTGCTGGCCAAGGGCCACCTGCGCCGCTACGCCCGGGCGCTGGGCCTCGACCCCGAGGCGATGGTCGCCCTCTACCCCGCCCCCGAGCCGCCGCCGGCGCCGGAACCGCCGGCCCGGGGAGGGCGCCGGCCCGGGGCCTGGCTGTTGCTGCCGGTGGTCCTGGTCCTCGCCGGCCTGGGGTTGTGGCTGGGAACCCGCCGGCCGCCGCCGGCGCCGGCCCCGAAGCCGGCCGCGGCCCCGACCCCGGCCGCCGCCGCCCCCAAGGAGCCCACGCCCAAGCGGGTCCGGCTGACGGTCGCCACCGAGCCCGAGGGGGCCCGGGTCTACCTCGACGGCTACTTCCTCGGCCAGGCGCCGGTCGAGCTCGAGGTCGAGCCCGGCCAGCGCCGGCTCCGGGTCGAGGCCAAGGGCTTTCGCACCTACGAGCGCGAGCTCGCCCTGAACCAGGACCGGAAGCTCCGGGTCCGCCTGACCCCGCTGCCCAAACCCAAGCCCCCGCCGGCCCCCAAGACCCTCCGGCTGGTGGTCACCGCCCGGAGCTGGATTCGGGTCACCACCCCCGAGGGCAAGCGGCTCTACGAACGGACCGCGCCCCCCGGCACCGCCCTCACCTTCCCCCTGCCGGTGGTGGTCCGGACCGGCAACGCCGGCGGGGTGCGCGCCTTCCTGGGGGACCGGGCGCTCGGCCCCCTGGGCGGGCCCGGCGAGGTGGTCACCCGCCGGTTTGAAGCCCCCGCCCCGGCCCGGTAGACTCGGCTCCATGGCCGGCCGCATCGCCTTCGCCAGCCTCGGCTGCGCCAAGGCCCTGGTCGACAGCGAGCAGCTGATCGCCCGCCTCCGGGCGCTGGGCTACCGGCTGGTGCCCCGCTACGAGGAGGCCGACCTGGCGATCGTCAACACCTGCGGCTTCATCAACCCGGCGATCGAGGAGAGCCTCGACGAGATCGGCCTGGCCCTGGAGAAGACCCCCAAGGTGGTGGCCACCGGCTGCCTCGGCGCCCGCCCCGAGGTGATCGAGGCCGCCCACCCCGGGGTGCTGGCGGTCACCGGTCCGGCCCAGTTCGAGGCGGTGCTCGAGGCGGTCACCCGGGCCCTCCCCCCCGACCGCGACCCCAAGACCGCCCTGGTCCCGCCCCGGGTCCGGCTCACCCCCCGCCACTACGCCTACCTCAAGATCGCCGAGGGCTGCGACAACCGCTGCAGCTTCTGCATCATCCCCAAGCTCCGGGGCCGCCAGGTCTCCCGGCCCCTCGAGGAGGTGGTCAAGGAGGCCGCCGAGCTCGTGCGAACCGGCACCCGGGAGCTGATCGTCATCGCCCAGGACACCCTGGCCTACGGCCGCGACGCCGGCGAGCGGGGGGCGCTTTTGAAGCTGCTCGACGCCCTCGCAGGGCTCGGGGTCTGGCTGCGGCTGCTCTACGTCTACCCCTACCCCGAGGTCGAGGCGCTCGTCGAGCGGATGGCCGAGGGGAAGCTCCTTCCCTACCTCGACGTGCCGCTGCAACACGCGAGCCCCCGAATCCTGCGGGCGATGCGCCGCCCCGGCGACGCCGAGCGCTACCTCGAGCGGATCCGCGCCTGGCGGCGGGCGGTTCCCGACCTCACCATCCGCTCGGTCTTCATCGTCGGCTTTCCCGGCGAGACCGAGGAGGACTTTGCCCTTTTGCTCGATTTTCTCGAA
>Ga0256833_1000659_pt1 | contig 26608 bp, 27 predicted proteins | sample 356284metaG_FD_190535 | JGI IMG/M metagenome (GOLD analysis project Ga0256833, IMG submission 190535) | Hydrothermal vent microbial communities from Mid Atlantic Ridge, Atlantic Ocean - 356-284 | ecosystem: Environmental > Aquatic > Marine > Hydrothermal vents | place: Atlantic Ocean: Mid... | reverse complement strand
TCTGGATTGGAGGTAAGAGATGAAATCGTTCACAAGGTATTTGACTTTTAACACCAAGAACTTAAGAGAGATTATTAACATCACACCCGAGGTTGAAAAGGCACTCAAAGAGAGTGGAATAAAAGAGGGGCTTATCCTTGTATCTGCGATGCATGTGACGGCAGGAGTGTATGTAAACGACGATGAACCTGGAATTATTCAAGATATTCTGGAATGGGTTGAAAAGCTTGCCCCTACCCGGAAAGATTACAGGCACCATCTAACTGGTGAGACAAACGCAGATGCGCACTTGAAGAGCCTTTTGATCCATCATCAAGTAGTTATCCCAGTTACCAATGGAAGATTGGATTTTGGACCATGGCAACAGGTGTTTTATGCAGAATTTGACGGTCAAAGGCCCAAGCGGGTTTTGATCAAAATTATTGGTGAATAAACGGGGACAAATTTCCTGCAGGGAGGTTTTTAATGAAAAACTTGCTTTTTACAGTTTCAGGCCTTAGGGGGATTGTTGGCGAAACCCTGACACCCGATGTGATAATACACTATACACATGCCTTCGTCAGAGTAAATGGAAGAGGTAGTTACTATCTTGGCAGAGATACAAGGCCACATGGAGATATGGTTAGAGCAGCTGTAATTTCAACCTTACTTGCATCTGGATGTGAGGCAGTGGATACAGGAATTGTACCGACCCCAACTCTTCTCTTTGTTGTGAGAGAAAAAAATGCGAAAGGTGGAATTGTCGTAACTGCAAGCCACAATCCGATGGAGTGGAACGCACTGAAGTTTGTAAAAGAGGGTGGGGTTTTTACCTTTGATTCTGATGTAAAGAAAATTAAGGAATTCTTATCGATCAACTATAAGTGGAGCAGGTGGGATAAGGTTGGGAAACTGAGAAATTATCCAGACGCAATTGATGAACACATCGATAAAATTCTTCAATCGGAATTTGTAAACTCCGATAAAATTATAAAGGCTAACCTCAGGGTGGCTGTTGATGCAGTAAACGGTGCCAATTATTATGCCCTACCACATTTGCTTGAGAGATTGGGAATAAGAGAAATTAACTGTCTTAATTGTGAACCCACAGGGATTTTCCCCCATCCTCCAGAACCCAGAAAAGAAAATCTCAAGGAGTTGAACGATGTCCTTTTAAAAGGTGATGCAGATATAGGTTTTGCCACTGATCCTGACGGAGACCGACTTCTCGTTGGATTCAGAGGATCAGGATTATTGACAGAAGAGCATACAATAGCACTTGCTGCCCCACAGGTTTTAAAACATAGAAAAACCGATATTGTAGTTAACCTTTCAACGTCCATGATGATTGAGGCTGTAGCTAAGAGGTTTGGTGTTGAAGTATTGAGAAGCAAAGTGGGTGAGGCTAATGTTGTTCAGAAAATGCAAACCGTGGGGAGTGTATTTGGGGGTGAGGGGAATGGAGGGGTGATAGTACCGGAAATAAATGCCACAAGGGATTCTCTTGTGGGCGCAGCTTTAATACTTTCAAGAGTTGCAGAGGAGGGGATTGAAGAGGTACTCGATACGTTGCCACCTGAATTTGTCCTTCTCAAAGATAAGGTTAATTTCAGAATAAAGATTCCTGAGAATGAGTTGATGGAGAAAATCAAGCCTGACACCGTTGATAAATCTGATGGTCTTTATCTGCGAAAAGAAGATTTCTGGATTCATGTCCGTCCTTCAAATACCGAGCCCATAATGAGGATTTATGTTGAAGCCGGGGATAGGCAAACGGCAGAGGGCCTTCTTGCAGAGATAAAAAGAATTCTGCAGAATGCTCACTTGCAGATGCGAATGTGAAACGATGATGTTTTGACACAGGGGAAAAGGTAGGCAAAAAAATAAAAATCCTCTTTTTTTTAGAAAAGAGAAGTAAAGGGGGATGATTAATAGTTGGATACAATTCCCTCAATCCTCCTTCAACAGACGCTTTACTTGAGGAAGCTCATATTCGCTTCGTTACAAATAATTGGAGGATTAAAATTTCCGCCAAGGAATCACAGAGAGACTATCCCCGAGCACGATAGATGCTCACTGTTAGAGTTTCAATTTTTTCCCGTTATACATCATAGGATGAAAAATATTCCGGTAACAAGCGTCTTCTAAAAATGGGTCTATATAAGGTTTCCAGCGAGATAAGCAATCCACGCGAAGGTAATGCCGATGATAAAAATTTTTAGAAGGCTGATTTTGTAATAACGAACCAGCAAAAAAGGTGCAACAGCCCATATATATGTGGCCGATGATACCAGGCTTGTTTTTGCCAGGCTTAGAGTTACAAAGAATATCATTCCTGTAAATGCTCCCATGATACCCTTTATCGCTATTTGTATCCATTGATTATCTTTGATTCGACCGTAAATTTCTGTAAAAACAATTGTGTAGAAGAACGATGGGTAGAACATCCCAAGTGTTGCAAGGATGCTGCCCCAAATACCGGCCACCTTATAGCCAATAAATGTCGCTGTGATTAAAAAAGGACCAGGTGTAATCTGGCCGAATGCAATTCCATCAGCAAACTCTTTCATAGTTAACCAGTGATGAGTGAAAACAACTTCCTGTTGAAGTAGAGGCATAATGGTGAAAGCATTTCCAAATGCAACCGCTCCAACCTTAAACATGGAAAACATTAACTTACTGTAAAGACTATTATTTAGAAGTCCAAAAAGAAGTATGACCACGAATCCCAGACTAACAACTACTTCCGAAGCAACACGCTGAGAAAACTTTCCTGGAACAAAACCTTTCTCTTTCGCCACCTGCCTTTTCACATCTTTCTGATCGTGAAAGAGAATAATGCTGAGTATTGATGCAATCAAAATCACGTATAAAGCGTGAATTTTGAAAACAAGGAGTATGAAAGCTGTACTTGCCAGTAGGGCTCCTCTCCTATCTGAAGCATATCTGTTGGCAAAATCCAGAAATACATGACTTATCACTCCTACAACCATAGCCTCAAGTGCTATAAATAGCGGATGAACCCACGAAACACTACCATACTTGAAGTAAATCCATGAAAGAGAGAGGATTAGAAGATACGATGGCAAAATAAAGAGGAAAGTTGCTAACACAGCACCGGCAAAACCTTTGAGACGGTATGAACAATATGTAACAAGATTATACATGATGGGTCCGGGATAAATTGAACCATAGCAATACCCTCATCCACCTGTTCTCGTGTCAACCATTTGTTTCCTATTATTAAAGCTTTTATCTGCTGTAATATCGCCATTCCATAAGCGGTTAACCCAATCTTAAAGAAGGCAAGACCGAAGCTGAGAGTGGAAATTTCTTTGACTTCATCTAATTCCGATCCCTTTGATAACCTCATTTCATTCCTTTTAACAATTAATATATGCTTTAAGTTACATCAAATTATACGAAATGGCAATAAAACCTGTAACGGAGAATGATATTAAAAAGGTATCTCTGATAGAGAAAGCAGGACAACAGGTGTGAGACAAAATTCATTAAGTGGCGATTTATAGGATTAAGATTGTCTATATTATCCAGGATGCTTGCAATGAGTTGATTTTACAAGTGTTATGCCCTTTCACTCTGTAGGATCGTTTTTTCTGGGGACCTTCGAACTTTGAGGTGTTGAACGGATTTTTTATTTGTTCAAAGTTAAATTGAGGGGCGACGGCCAGAGGCCGTCGCCCCTCAATTCTGTCCCCTCAATTCCCTCTTTTTACGCCATCTCTTCCTCTTCCGCCGCGGGAGAGGACAGATATTTCCCAAGTGCTATCACTGCCTCGATGATCATCCAGATCTCGAGTAAGAAGACGATTACACCGATTGTAAGAAGCAACGTATTGTGCGTTCTCGCGAATTTCTCAATGTTCAAAATCATTGCCCATCCAGTCATGAAGATCATAAAGATCATAGGTAGTGCTGCGAACCAGATAGGTTTCTTAAGACGTGCGAGATACACTGTTGCCACAAGGAGTGCGAGACCAGCGAGGAGCTGGTTAACAGTTCCAAAGAGTGGCCAGAGGATGAGAGCACCCTTTCCACCTTTCTGCGCAAATGCCAGGAGAAATGCGGTGAATACTGCGAGAAATGTTGCGATCCATCTGTTTGCAAGAGCCGGAATTCCAAGGTCGGTGAAGAATTCGCCTATAACGTATCTCTGAATACGGGTTGCTGTATCCAGTGTTGTTCCTGCGAAAGATACAAGGAACACGGCCATGATTGTCATTCCAATGACATGAGGTATTCCGAAGGAATGCATAAGATTAGCTGAACCCGTGATAACAGCACCAAGTTTTGCTGATAACCCTTTCGCCGCCTGCCAGCTTGAGTAATGAGCATGCCATGCAGCGTAACCAGTAAGGATTTGGCCACCCTTTGTGACATATCTTAAACCTATCGCTGCTGTAGTTGCCACTATAACAAGTACAGAGAGTGATCCTTCCATGAGCATACCGCCGTATCCGACAAATAGGGCATCCGGTTCCTTGTCAATCTGTTTGGATGAGGTTCCTGAACTAACAAGAGAATGGAAACCAGATATAGCTCCACAGGCTATGATTACGAAAAGGAATGGCCATATTGGTGGTGCGCCAGCTGCATGAAGATTGGTTGCTGGTGCTACAATCTTTGGATGTGCAATAATTGTACCTAAGAATAGTAATGCCATCGCTATTATAAGCTCGTGAGCATTTATATAGTCTCTTGGTTGTAAGAGTGTCCATACTGGCAATGTAGAAGCGAAGAATGCATAAATCAGAAGAATAACGAGCCATGTCTCAATCGCAGTTAATCCAAACAATCCAGGTAGTTTAAGAGGCCAGTAAGCCCCTATCACAACTGTTGCGTACATTAAAACTACAGCAATAATAGAGACAGTATTCAGGTTGCTTCCCTTTTTATAAATAGAGTATCCTGCCCATATAGCGATTGGAATCTCCATCCATACCGGAAAGACTGATTGGGGATACTTTGCAAACAGAATTCCCATTATCAGAGCAAATATAGCTATGACAATCCATAGCTCGAAGAAAATTATCAGTAAGAACAAATATCTGGTCCTCGAATTTACAAGATTAGCAGTGAGCTCTCCAATTGACACACCTTTATTTCTCATGGAGGCAACAAGGGCTGAGAAGTCGTGTACTCCACCGAGGAAAATGGGACCGAGTGCCACCCACAGAGCTGCCGGTAGCCAGCCCCATATCACTGCAATCGCTGGCCCAACTATAGGCCCGAGTCCAGCGATGGATGTGAAGTGGTGACCGAAAAGAACTTCCTTCTTCGCGGGCATATAGTCTATATCATCCCTCAACTCGTGGGCAGGCGTTACCCTGTTAGGATCCAGTTTGAAAATTTTGTTGGCAAGATACTTGCCATACGTATGGTATGCAATGAGATACGCTGCAAATACAATTACAGCTAACAATAAAGAGTTCATGATAAAACCTCCTTATTAATTTTTAACCCATCCTAACACGGATCCTGCATTATTGATCTGTCTGCCACCTCCTCCAATTTCCTTACAGCCACTTTTGAATTTGGCTGCTCTATTTGTTTTTTTATCTGCTGGGCAAATTCCTTTGGATTCTGGGAAACCATAATTTCCACTTGATTTTTCTCTGCTTCTTCGTATACTTTCTGGGTAGGCTTCTTCCTTACAATGGCTATTCCTTTTTCGAGGTTGTATTTTTTTATAAGCTTCCCAAACTCCCACACATCAAAGATTCCGAGAGCATCTCCATAGGCAATTAAAATTTTGTGACCCCCTTCAACTTTTTCCTTCTTTTTAAAAAGTCCCATTTTTATCACCTGCCTTATTCTAAAAATCGTATACGGGTCTTGTCAAGTTTTGTTACATAGGGTCCATAGTAAAATTTCTCTCACTTACGTCCTCAATGGTTTTTATAATGCACCTATTCCCGTGTCTTTCGAATTCCTGTTTAAGCAGCTTTGCAAAAATTTTTGGATTTTCATTGACGTGCAATTCAACTTCCTTAAGAATTGCTTGCTTCTCAACATTTTTATTGGGTTTTTCTTTTACCACCAGAACTGTTTTCCGGAGTCCCCATCTTTTTCGGAGTTTGTAAATGTCCCAGATGTCCCTTATTCCGCCCCTATCTGCATAAACAATCAGGATGTTATCCCAGTAGTTATAGCGTCTTTTTCTTCTGAATTTCGGTAAATGTACAAAAATTTCCATCAGTATAATTATTAAAAAATGATGCATTTGTAGTCAAGTGGTTTCTGAGTAAAATTCAAATAAATGTCAATTCAATCAAAATTCTATATAATTCTGACACTATGAAATGTAAAATTTGTGGAAGAGAAGCGATAGTTAAGCTCAGATCATATAATCTCGCTCTGTGCAAGGAGCATTACGTTGAATTCGTTAAAAGACGGGTTGAGAAGGCTATTAAAAAATTCAAAATGTTTAATAAAGATAACAGGATATTGGTAGCAGTTTCTGGGGGGAAAGATTCCATTGTACTCTGGCATGTACTTCACTCACTTGGTTATAAAACTACGGGATATTTTCTCAATCTTGGAATTGATGAATTTTCAATGAAATCACAGGAAATTGCGGAGGAATTTGCAAAAAAATTTGCTCTTGAACTTAAAATTGAATATTTAAAAGACGAACTTGGTGTTGGTATCCCAGAAATTGCCAAAATTTCCAGGGGAAAACCATGCTCTACCTGTGGTATGATAAAGCGCTATATGATCAATCGGGCCGGTCTCAAATATGATGCCGTGGCAACCGGACACAATCTTGATGATGAGTCATCGGTTCTGTTTGGCAATATTCTTCACTGGCAGGTCGAGTATCTGGACAGGCAGAGTCCTGTGTTGCCAAGAGATAGGTCTCTCGCAAGAAAAGTTAAACCACTGGTACTATTAACTAATTTCGAGATAAAATTTTATGCTGATTTGCTGGAATTACCTTACATTCAGTATAAATGTCCCTTCTCAACCGGTGCGACAACGTATTTCTATAAATCTGTCCTTGAGGAGATAGAGGAGAGAATGCCGGGCACAAAGGTAAGATTCTTCCTTGGTTTTCTCGAGAATAAAAAGGGTTTCAGCTCTCCTCATAGAGAGTTGAAACCCTGTAAAAAATGTGGATATTTAACCACTGCAGAAGTGTGCTCCTTCTGCAGATTAAAGGAGAGGATTTCGTCTCAATTCATCTTCCGCTGACACTCAGGACAGATGCCGTAAAAAACAATATTGTATCCCTGAATTCTAAAGCCCTTTTTCTCTTCCTCGGTCAATTCCATTTCGGGGATAGGCTTTTCAACATCTACTATCCTACCACACATGGTACATACAAGATGGATATGGGGGGTTGTAAACGGATCGTAATGTGCCTTTCCACCTATAACTTCAAGCTTCAGAATACCTCCAATTTTGTGTAGAAGCTCAAGAGTGTTGTAAACTGTCGCGAGTGATATGTCAGGCATGGTCTTTTTTACCTTGTTGTACACATCCTCAGCAGTTGGGTGAGAGGTGTCATTGTGTAAAGCTTCGATAATTGCCCTCCTCTGGGGGGTCATCTTAAAACCTCTGCTCTTCAATTCCTTTATTCTTTCCTCTATAGTTATCATTCCTATCACCTCATTAAAATTTTTGGCTGGAAGTATTCTAAACTAAAAATTATATAAAATCAACTTCTGGTTGAATTTTGAATATACTTGTCAGGATTTTGATTGATAGTTCCCGGTGGAGTTAATAAAATTTTCCCGGATATTAAAAAATCTCAACAAGAGGTAAAAACCATGGGTAAAACGAAGAAAGTCGCCTATTCAGTTGTATTAACAGCACTTGCAGTGGTTTTATCGCCTGTATTTATTCCGGTGGGAATTTCCAAGGTATTCCCGGCTCAGCATATGATCAACGTTATTTCCGGTGTCATAGTGGGTCCATGGTACGCTATGACGATTGCTGGCGCTGCAGGTTTGATAAGAAATTTGCTCGGGACGGGCACGATATTCGCCTTCCCTGGAGGGATGATAGGTGCTTTTCTGGCTGGTTATGGCTACAAATTTACGAAAAATATAATAGTTGCAGCACTTGGTGAAGTTATCGGTACAGGTCTAATTGGAGCTACAGTGAGTGCACTTGTCGTCGGACCGGTCTTTCTCCATAAAAGTATGGCATTGGCCACCTTTATTGTGGCTTTCTCCATGTCCACAATAGCTGGTTCTATCATCGGAGTGATTATTTTGTATCTGCTCAGGAAGGTAGGTGTCGCTATTGAATGATCATTTTTAAAAATGTCTCCTTTACCTACAAAAAAGCAAATAAACCTGTCGTTCAAGATTTAGATGGGCAAATTTCTTCAAATCTCGTTATTACCGGTCCAAGTGGCAGTGGAAAATCAACGATCCTTAGGTTTATAAATGGTTTGATACCCCACTTTTACGAGGGGAAATTCACAGGAGATGTGATTGTTGCCGGTAAGAATACACGGAAATTATCCACATGTGCCCTCTTTAAACTCGCAGGGTATATCCATCAGAACGCAGATGCCCAGATTTTTAACGATAATATTGAAAATGAGATAATTTTCACTCTCGAAAACGCTGGATTGCCTGTGACTGTTATAAAAGAGAGGCTTCGCTGGATGATTGAGGAATTTGATCTGCAGAGGATTGCCAATAAGAAGAGCCACGAATTGTCTGGCGGTGAAAAGAGGATTCTCACTATCGCATCAGCCCTTTCTCCTAAGCCGAAGATAATGCTTCTTGATGAGCCTTTTTCTACACTCGATGGCTTTTACCGGAAGAAATTGCTGAGATTACTCCAGGGTATGAGTGATACGTTGATCGTACTTACAGAGCATAGAATCGATGGAACTGAGACTTTTGCGAAAAGATATATGTTTATTCAAGATAGCGCGAATCGGATCATTTCGGATGATCTTTTTAAAGTGAATTTTTCCGATTTCAGGGTGAGAGAGCCAGAAAATCTGAGACTTGCAAGGATTGCAGGATTCGTTGAAATTCCAGAATCAGAAGAGTTAATACGTAAACTTTTAGAAATCGGGTATTCTCCGGAATTTTCCCCTCCGACTCCTACTGGTGAAAAAGTTTTGGAACTTGAGGAAGTTTCATTCAGTTTCGGAAATAAATTTTCCCTCAAAAATGTGAATGTTGAGCTTTTTAGTGGGGAAATTGTCGTCTTGCTTGGCCCCAATGGAGCCGGAAAAACGACCGTTATGAAACTCATGACCGGGATTAGAAATCCAGAAAAGGGAAGGGTGATTAGGAAAACACGCACAGGATATGTTCCCCACAATCCTCAGGACATCTTTTTCAAAGCTCGTGTCATTGACGAGATAAAGGTAAACATGAGAGGTAATGAAGACTGGTTGGATAAGCTTATCTCCTTACTAAATCTTGAGAATTTGCTCGAGAAGTCCCCATTCTTACTTTCAGAGGGTGAGAAAAAGAGAGTTGCTATGGCAGCCATACTTGCGATTAAGCCGGGAATATTGCTCCTGGATGAGCCAACAGTTGGCCAGGATGGTGAAACCATCCTGGCCATTGAAAAAATAATCAAGGATTTATCAAAAGAGGGAATTGCAATTATTGTATCCACACATGACCTTGAATTTGCAAGGAGGATTTCCAGCCGATGGTTACTGATTTCCAATGGAGTGATAAAGGGTGAAATTAATCCAGCGAATGTCACTCGACGTGATATCGAACTGCTTGAGAGTTTACACCTTGATCCTGGTATTGAGCTACATATCCAGGCTATAAAGAATGAATCCAAAGGATGAAAGCAGATCCAAGAAGTAAAATGCTCATACTGCTTCTGATCGACGTCCTCATTATCGTTAAGCAATCAGTAGTATTTCATTCAGGTTTATTCTTAATCCTTCTCATCGTTGCCTTTATTGTTGGGAAGAAGAAATTCATCGGTTTTTTCAAGGGATTTTTCCCCATGATGGTGACAGTTTTTCTCATTGGATGGCTCTTTATTTCGTTACAAGATGGTTTCTTGCTAACTCTGAGATTTGCTGAACTCATTCTCTCTTCATTCGTATTTTTTCAAACAACCACAGTGGATGAGATGTCAAAGGCACTTCTGGCTCTTAGGCTTCCGTACAATTTCGTTTTTATCTTTTCTTCAGCAGTGAGGTATGTAGATCTTATCTCTGTAAAATTCAGGGAGATAAAAGAGGCCCAGAAGGCGAGAGGGATTGATATAAAACTCAAGAACTTCCACGCTATTCTGCTACCTCTGATTGTAGGAATATTTGTGCTTGCCGAGGCCCTCGCCGAGGCCCTTGAGTCCCGAGGATTTACCTGCGAGAAGAGGGCGATATTTAGACCTCTTCGTTGGAGGATTGTGGATACATTGATTAGTTTGATCAGTCTTGGAATTTTTGCTTCCCTTATGGTTGTAATTAAATAAACTCGAGTAGTTCCCTGATGTTAGAGATTTTGATCACTCCCGGATAGTCTTTCTCACCTAAAAGGAAAGATTTATCAGCCCGCTCAAACATCGGAAAATCATTTGCTCCATCACCGGCAGCGTAAACCTTAATTTCCGGAAGTTCTTTTCTGTAAAAGTTGAGAAGAGCATCCATGCCCTTTCCCTTGTTGGTATCGCCTAATACAGCGATGAATCTACTGCCCATCTGACAGGTTAGTCCACGATTTTTCAAGATTTTTTCAAACCCTGACTTTTTGTATCTGAAAATCGTTTCCGAGTACTCACGCATCGTGGCGAGTCTCGCAAGTTCTTCCGTCATTCCGAGAAATTTTTTCACTTCCTCGAATGTGGAATTTGCGTAGTACTTTAGACCAAATTCTTTCTCAATGGCAAACAGGTGTTCCACAATGGTGTAGTAAGGAATTCCCAATTCCAACACGTTGTAGATATCACGTTGAGGCAAGTCCAGATTTTTGAAGTACCCTGTAGGAATGTAGACCGCACTTCCATTTTCGACTATAAAAGGCGTATTGATATTAAAAATTTTTCGATAGTACTCCTGTTCTGCCCGCGTTTTTGACGAGTTGAGGATTATTTCAAACCCCTGCTTTTTTAGTTTTTCAACAACGAATAGACCATCCTCGTAGTTGTAGTTTTTATCCACGAGGGTTTTATCAATATCGAAAAAGATGATTTTTTTCAATTTTTCCTCCTCACTCAAGAATTACGAGAGTATCAGACTTTTTCTTAACTGTTCTAAACCACTTTTTAACATCAAGGTCCCCGATGGGACTCATTGATGAGGGTTTGGGTGGAACTTCTCCTCTATTCAAAATTTTCCTCGCATAAAGTTCTTCGAGTATTCTCTTTTTAACATTTTCTGAGCATAGTGAGCAATGATAAATTTCAGCGAGAGAAACGAGAATCATTTCGTTGATATGTTCGGTCCCCTTTTCTTCGTGAATATGTGGATTCAGGGTTTCGATCTGGAATATCTCTATTCCCTGCTCGTAGACATCCTTGTACTTTTCAGGCTGTGGTGGGTTTGTCATCTTATCCAACAGAAATACAAGCTGATGGGTCTCCACGGAATAACCAGAGGAAAATGACATTATATTCGCAAGTTGCATGGACATGGCGTGTTCACCTGCGTTGCCTGTAACAAAAATATCGGTTTCAAAACCTGTCCTATCTGCTATCATAAGGTTTAGGTATTTGTTTGTAATTTCACTTACTCTGCCTCTCCTTCTGAAGTAGAGGCCCTTCTGCATAACTTTTGGCTTGTGTCTCCACTTTAATCTCACCATTGTATATTCACTTTCACTCATCAGGATTCCCGCTGCATAGTCCTTGACATATTCATTGACGGAGCCCGGTATATAATTGTCAGCGTCAATGAAACCGACATATTTTGCGCCTATTGATTTTGCCAGCATTACACCAAGCAGCATTCCCTCCCCTTTGCCATACCGTATTAGTCCATCTTTTTCGTCAATAATGTCAAAGTACTGCTGTGCTTTAAATGCCTCTGATGCTCCGAGGTCTTTCTGATGAATTATCAATACTTTAGAGTGTGTAAGAGAGTAATAGTGCTTGATTAACTCAATTTCCATCTTGAAGTGGTTTGGGATATCCTTCTGACTGGCAGAGACCACAATGATGGGACATTTATGTGGAATTGCTTTTAAAACTCCATCCAGAAGATGTAATTTTTCATTTTTTAAAGGGATAACAATAGCCAGGTCTTTAAAAACATTGTAAATTTCCTCACGTGGAATATTACTAATGAGGGAACTTTCAACCTTCTCCGTTTCCGTATCAAATTTAATAACTTTTTGAGATTCGTGGACAATTAAAGGACCAAAAATCTCTTTATAAACTGAAGATTCAAGGATCATATAATCCTCCTTATAAAATCCAGTATAACACAGATGGACATAATTTTCAACATACTGCCTTTTTTATTTAGAAATAAATTGTGTGAAAATTGTGTTTTTATTGTGAAATTGTTTGCATTTTGATTGGTATTAATTTATATTTTAATGAGAATACAGGAGGTGTAATAAAAGTGAGTAAGCATAAAATAACATTAATACCTGGTGATGGAATTGGCCCTGAAATTACGAGAGTCGCTGTAGAAGTGATAGAGGCAACGGGAGTGAATGTTGAGTGGGAAAGTGTACTCGCCGGTGAATCTGCCTTGTGCGAGTATGGTGACCCACTACCGGATGAGACAATCGCATCAATTAGAAAGAATAAGGTTGCACTAAAGGGACCACTTACCACACCCGTCGGTGGAGGATTCCAGAGTGTAAATCTAAGGATCAGAAAAGCACTTGATCTCTATGCAAATCTCAGGCCTGTTAAAAAATTCAAGGGAATCGAGACACCATTTGACAATATAGATATGATAATTGTGAGAGAAAATACGGAGGATCTCTACTCAGGACTGGAGCACATTGTGGTTCCCGGTGTGGTGGAGAGTCTAAAAATAATAACCGAGAAGGCGTCGAGGAGAATTTCACACTTTGCCTTTTCTATTGCAGAAAGATGGAACAGGAAGAAAGTAACTGCGGTTCATAAGGCAAATATTATGAAACTCTCGGATGGTCTATTCCTGAAAACAGTGAGAGAGGAAGCGGTTAAGCACCCTAAGATTGAATACAATGAGTTGATTGTGGATAACGCTGCCATGCAGATGGTCATTAACCCGGGCCAGTTCGACATTTTGCTCACGGAAAACCTCTACGGCGATATTTTTTCGGACCTCGCAGCAGGTTTAATAGGGGGTTTAGGACTTGCCCCGGGTGCAAATATTGGTGATGAAATAGCAGTTTTTGAAGCCGTCCACGGTAGTGCGCCGGATATCGCCGGAAAAAATATCGCCAATCCCATAGCAATTATTCTCGCTGGTGCCCTAATGCTCGAGTGGATTGGAGAGGTAGATGCGGCAAGGAAGGTTGAGAAGGCTGTCCAGAATGTTATTAGTGAGGGTAAAGTTCGTACACGGGATCTTGGTGGGAATTCGAGTACAACTGAAATGGGAGAAGCAGTCATTGAAGCTATGGAAAAACTATAGACCAAAGGGAGATTGGTGAATCGGTCTTTTTTAGGCAGGTTCTTCGGTAACGTTCAATATGTTTCACAGAGTTTTGAGATCGTTTAGAATGGAATTTTACGATCTAAAATTCCTCTAACTTTCGTTGACAATGTAATTTGAGGACATTATATTAAGACCTGTTTAAATCTAACAAAATGAGGTGTCACAATGAAAGTTAAGCTCCCCAATGGAGAGGTGTTGGATATTGATCGAGATGAAATTTTGAAGTTCGCAAGAGAGAAAGGATACGTGGTTGCCCGAATAGACGGCAGGCTTGTGGATATTCCTCTGATACCAGAAGATGTGGATTATGTGGAGCTTCTTGACTTCTCGTCTCCTGAAGGGAGAGAGGTCTACTGGCATACAACGTCCCATATTATGGCCCAGGCTGTTAAAGAACTTTTCCCGGAAGTGAAAGTTACGATTGGACCCGCAATTGAAAACGGGTTCTATTACGATTTTGACACCGGTGGCCGAACATTCACACCCGAAGATCTCAAAAAGATTGAAAAGAAGATGAAAGAAATCATAAGAAAAAGAATTCCACTCAAGAGGGAAGAGCTACCGAAAGAAAAGGCTATTGAACTTTTTAAGGAGCTTGGAGAAGATTACAAAATTGAAATTCTGGATGAAATCACTGACAACACTGTGTCAGTTTATTGGCAAGGAGATTTTGTGGATCTGTGTAGAGGCCCCCATCTTCCAGACACAGGATTTGTGAAAGCCATTAAACTCCTTTCGTCATCTTCCAGTTACTGGAGAGGTGATGAAAAGGGGCCTGTTTTACAGAGAATTTATGGTATATCATTCCCTTCGAAGGAGCAGTTAAACGAGTATTTGAAAAAACTCGAAGAGGCGAAGAAGAGAGACCATAGAAAGCTTGGTAAAGAGCTTGATCTCTATTCCATAAATGAAGATGTCGGTCCTGGTCTCGTACTCTGGCACCCCAAAGGAGCCAGAATCCGCCTCGAAATCGAGAGATTCTGGATTGAGGAGCATATCAAAAGAGGTTATGAACCAGTATACACCCCTCATGTGGGAAGGGCAAAATTGTGGGAAATCTCAGGACACCTTGGGTTCTATCAGGAGAACATGTTCTCCCCTATCAAGATAGAGAATGACACTTACTACGTGAAACCCATGAATTGCCCATTCCACATCTTGATTTATAAGTCCAGGCTCAGAAGTTACAGGGACCTACCCATTCGGTATGCTGAGCTTGGGACTGTATACAGATACGAGAGATCTGGTGTACTTCATGGTTTACTCCGTGTAAGAGGGTTCACTCAGGATGATGCCCACATTTTCGCACGTCCTGATCAGGTTGAGGATGAAATTATCGGTGTTATAGACCTTTCTCTTTTTATTTTGAGAAGTTTTGGATTTGAAGATTACGAGATTTACATATCCACAAAGCCTGAGAAGTATGTTGGGGACGATGAAATGTGGGAACTCGCCACAAACTCACTTATTAAGGCTGTGGAAAAGGCGGGTCTGAATTACGACATAGATGAGGGTGGTGGTGCATTTTATGGCCCCAAAATTGACATAAAGATCAAAGATGCTCTTGGTAGAGCCTGGCAGTGCTCAACAATTCAATTTGACTTCAACCTTCCTGAGAGATTTGACGTTACTTACAGGGACAGGGATGGAAGGGAAAAGAGACCGTATATGATTCACAGGGCCCTTATGGGCTCTCTGGAGCGCTTTTTGGGAACGTTGATCGAGCATTACGGTGGTAATTTCCCGGTCTGGCTTGCACCGGTTCAGGTAAAAATCCTCCCCATAACTGACCAGAATATTGATTATGCAAAGAAAATCTTTGATAATCTATTCTCACACGGTTATCGTGTTGAGCTTGATACAAGATCGGAGAAAATTGGATACAAGATTCGCGAAGCAGAGAAACAAAAGATTCCCTTCATGATAATTGTTGGAAAGGAAGAAGAGGAGAATAATGTTATTGCCGTGAGGAGACACGGGGAAGGGGATATTGGAAAGATGAGTCTGGATGATTTCAAATCCATGCTGGATGAATTAATTAAAAACAAAAGGAGGTAGGTAAAATTAGAAGATTTTACAGAAAAGTAAGAAGAGACCCTGAGGAACACAGAGTCAATGAGAGGATCAGGGTCCCTGAGGTAAGGGTTATTGGACCTGATGGAAAGCAGTTAGGGGTGATGAAGACGAGGGATGCCATTGAGCTCGCCTACTCAATGAATCTTGATCTTGTGGAGGTTGCCCCCAATGCAAAGCCTCCAGTTGCCAAGATCATGGATTATGGGAAGTTCAAGTATGAGGAAAAAAAGCGTAAAAAAGAGGCCAAGAAAAAGCAGGCTGGTGAGGTAAAGGAAATTTCCTTCAGACCGTCAATTGATAAACATGACCTGGAAACCAAACTCAAAAAAGTGAGAGAATTCTTAGAAGATGGACATAAAGTTAAAGTAAAAATTTTCTTTAAAGGACGCGAAATTGTCCATCAGGATAAAGGATTTAAGCTAATTAATTCAATTCTGGAGGAACTTTCTGACATGTCAGCGGTGGAGGTTCCTCCCAAGATGGAAGGAAGATACATTACATCTTTAATCAGACCAACGATTAAAAAGAAAGGAGGATGATTGAAAATGCCAAAATTTAAAACGAAGAGATCAGCTGCCAAAAGATTCAAAGTTACAGGAAGCGGCAAGATAAAGAGAAGGCACGCTTTCAAGAGTCACATTCTTACTAAAAAGACTCGTAAGAGGAAGAGACATTTGAGACAGGCTGCATTGGTGGACAAGGCCGACTTCAAAAGAATTCGCATGATTATTCCTTACGAGTTCTAAGCAATGAAAAAAACTCTTATTGCTGTAATTCTGATCATTGCGATAGTGGCTCTGCCGATAATGGTAACGTACAACCAGCTCGTGACTCTGCGTGAGCAGGTTGACCTCAACTGGTCCCAGATCGAGACACAGATGCAGAGGCGTGCGGACCTGATTCCCAATCTGGTAAACACGGTTAAAGGTTACGCCAAACACGAAAAGGAGATTTTTGAATACGTTGCCGATGCACGAGCGAAATTAGCTGGCGCTCGAACTCGCTCCGAACAGATAGAAGCTAACAGAGAGTTAGACATAGCTCTTTCCCGTCTCCTTGCGATTGCCGAAAATTACCCCCAGTTAAAAGCAGATCAAACGTTTATGAGATTGATGGACGAGCTTGCAGGTACTGAAAATCGAATTGCAGTTGCAAGAATCAGATACAACGAGGCTGTCAGAAATTATAACGTGGCAATAAAACGTTTTCCTACAAATTTAATTGCAAAACTTTTTGGATTTGAAGAGCAGCCTTATTTTGAGGCAGAGCCTGGTAAAAAAGCCGTTCCAAAAGTAAAATTCTGATGGCCCTGATCACCGTAAAGGTTAAACCATTCTCTTCGGCCACAAAATTCAAGGGAAAGCTGGATAAAAATGGAGAGGTAGTCCTGAAATTTGATGTTGCTGCTCCACCCGAGAAAGGAAAGGCCAATGAAGAGTTGATGAGATTCCTCGCAAAAAAGTTAGGCATCTCGAAGAACGATGTGGCAATCGTTGCAGGAACTACTTCAAGAGAGAAGAAAATTGAGATAAAAGGTCTTGGAATGGAGTACATCCTGAAAGTGTTTGAAGGGAGCTGAAGAATGGCAAACAGGATAAAGCCAGCGATTTTGAAGGGGACGAGAGATTACCTCCCGGAAGATGCCGTTAAGCGTGAATATATTGTTGAGAAGTTGAAGAAAATTTTCAGGAAGTATGGCTTCGACCCACTTGAGACTCCTTCCATCGAGCTATGGGATACACTTGGCGGGAAATATGGAGAGGATGCAGAGATGCTGATCTATCGCTTTAAAGACCACGGAGGTAGAGATGTGGGACTCCGTTATGATCTCACAGTGCCGCTTTCAAGAGTCATCGCCATGCACCAGGAGATTCCTAAGCCCTTCAAAAGGTACCAGATTGCACCGGTGTGGAGAGCGGATAGTCCCCAGAAAGGCCGTTACCGTGAGTTTTATCAATGTGATTTCGATATCGTAGGTTCCTCCTCACTTATGGCGGATGCAGAGATCGTAGCTATTGTTTTTGAAAGTCTGGCATCCCTTGGATTCGAAGATTTTGTAATAAGGGTCAACTCTCGAAAGGTCATAAGGGGTCTTGTTGAAGTTGCAGGAATCCCCATAGAAAGAGAGCAGGAAACTGCGAGGACCATTGACAAGCTCGATAAAATAGGTGTTCCAGGAGTTCTAAAGGAGCTGGAAAGAAGTGGATTTGAAAGAGGCAGTATTGAAAAAGTAAAGAAAATCATAACAGCCGAATTTAATAGTAACATCGAGGCTCTCGAATTTGCCGATAAGTTCTTCAAAGATTCCGAGTCAGGGTTAAAGGGTATCAGTGAGCTGAGAGAGCTACTGGAATTTATTCAAATCCTTGGTGTCCCGGAGAAGAACATTTCGATCGATCTGAGTCTTGCAAGAGGACTCGATTATTACACGGGGCCGATATATGAGGCAGTTTTGAGAGGTGTGACTCTACCAAGTGTTAGTGGTGGTGGGCGCTATGATGGCTTAATAAAGATATTTTCTGGACGAGATTTCCCGGCAACAGGTGGGAGTCTCGGTCTCGAAAGAATCTATCAGGGACTTGTTGATCTTGATCTACTTCCCGATTCCCTTAAGACACACACTCATGTTCTTGTCACAGTTTTTAACAAGAAATTTGTAAAAGAATCTGCATCCCTTGCAAAGAAATTAAGAGAACAGGGATTAAACGTTGATCTCTATCTCGGTAAGAAGAATCTCAGGGCTCAATTGGGTTATGCCAACGATCGAGGTATCAGATTTGCAATATTCTATGGCCCGGATGAAATGGAGGGTGGTGTTGTAACGTTGAAAGACCTGAAACTTGAGACCCAAAAAAGGGTGAGGGTGGAAGAGGTGGTGGAAATTATAAAAGAGGCTTTTTATGGAGGTTGATGGTCACTCCTTAACCATCGATGATGTTTTAAAAATTGCGAGATCTAAACCCGGTGACATCCCGGTTTCGATCTCACAAGAATCCATTGAGCGTGTTAAAAAATCCCGTCAGGTAATAGATGAGGCCTTAGGAAGTAACCAGATAGTCTACGGCGTTACCACTGGTTTTGGAGCAAATGCTGAAAAAACCATTCCGGTGAATGAGGTAAGATTACTCCAGAGATATCTTATCGTGTCTCACTCAACAGGTGTCGGAGATCCTGTTTCTCCAGAAACATCGAGGGCCACGATGCTCATAAGGTTGAATTCTCTTGCCAGAGGGTTCTCAGGTGTTAGGCCAGTGGTACTTCAGACACTGGTTGATATGCTTAATAAAGGTGTGACACCCATTATCCCATCAAAGGGATCGGTGGGAGCAAGTGGTGACCTTGCCCAACTTTCACACATGGCTTTGACCTTTACAAAAGACCCAAGACCAGAGATTCAAAATAGAGAAAAGATTTTACTCAGGAAATTGATTGATGGTGAAACTTTGAGTGAGGGGGAACGTAAAGAAGTCTTGCAACTGGGAGGAGAAGTTTATTTATGGAATGATGGTAAGTGGGAGAGAATGCCAGCGATTCTTGGAATGCACATTGCCGGGGTTGAGAGAATAGTTTTAGAGGCAAAGGAAGGCCTCGCTCTAAACAATGGTACAGCCTTTACATCTGCTGTTTCCATTTTTGCGATCGATCTCGCAAGGAAAATTCTCGATGCTGCCATTTTATCAGCTGCCATGAGTTTTGAGGCCATTGGAGGGTTTGAGAGTGCTTTTAATGAGCAGGTTATGGAGTTACGTGGGCACAGGGGACAGGTGGAGGTCGCCCGTAAACTCAAGAGCATTATTGAGAGAAGTGAGCTTATCAGGGCAGAGGAAAAGGTCCAGAATTCAAATAACATCCGAAGGGAATTTGGCCATGTTCAGGATGCCTACTCCTTGAGATGCATACCCCAGGTTTATGGTCCCGTCCTCGAAACCCTTGAGCTTGCAGAGAAGTGGCTTATAGAAGAGATCAATGGGGTAACGGATAATCCCATCATTTTACCCGATGTTTCCTACACCAACCGGGTATTCTCGGCGGGTAATTTTCATGCAGAGTATCCTGGGATGGCGATGGACTTCTTGAGGATTGCTTTTGCGGAAGTCGGGAACATGGCCGAAAGGAGGATTTTTCGCCTGTTAGATAAGAGGCTCAACAGGGGACTGCCTGCATTTCTTGCACTTGAGCCCGGTCTCATGAACGGTTTGATGCTTGCACAGTATACAGCGGCGAGCCTTGTATCTGAGAATAAAATTTTATCCCATCCATCGGTTGTTGACTCAATTCCAACGAGTGCGAGCAGGGAGGACCATGTGAGTATGGCGCCAAATGCAGCCTTTAAAACACTTGAACTCCTGGAAAATGTCGTGAGAATAGTTGCTATTGAATTTTTGGTGGCTCACAGGGGGCTAAAATTTAGAAGTGGTACACCTGGCAAAATTACCAGAGAAGTTATCAAAATTCTTGATAAATTCACCAACAAAGAGCTTGAGGACCACGTCTTATCGCATGAAATCGAGGAAATCACGGATTTGATAAAATCCGGGAAATTGTCCAACCTATCCTAAAGGGGCTTGAATACTCAGGATTTGAGGGTAGAAACTCTTGACAGGATTTGGAAAATCCCTTAAATATTAACAAAATCAAAAGAATAGTTAGAAAATATAGAATATATCAGCAAAACAAGGAGGTAGGTTATGAATAAGCAAGAATTGGTTGCAGCAGTTGCCGAAAAGGCAAACATGACAAAGAAAGAGGCCCAGAAGGCCGTGGAGGCCGTTGTTGAGGTTGTAAAAGAGGCACTCGCCAAGGGAGAGCCTGTAAGGATCATCGGATTTGGTACGTTCATGGTCAGAGAAAGAGGTGAGAGGAGAGGAAGAAATCCAAGAACAAGAGAGGAGATTGTGATTCCTGCAAGGAAGGCTCCCGTATTCAAGGCTTCAAGTCAGCTGAAGGAACTGGTGAACAAGTAAGAAAGAGAGTTGAGAGGACTGAGGGATGGGCGGGCGCCGCAGGCGCCCGCCCATCCCATTTTTATTAGCTTTCCCCTCTTAATGAATTTTCAGATGCACACAAATAGTTGGTTGGAGCCTATCTTTTTGACTTTCCCCTAACTCAATTTTACCTTCAAATCTTTTGGAGAGAATGTCTTTTTACATGATGGGCACTGGTAATAGAACCTCTTACCTCTTCTAACTTCCATAAGTAGAGGATACCCGCACTCGGGACATTCAATAGGTACGGGGTTGTAAGGTAGGGTAAATTTACACTCAGGGTAGTTGGAACACGCATAGAACACCTGCCCCCTTTTATTTCTTCTCTCAACAATATCTCCGCCGCACTCAGGGCATTTTACTCCGGTGGATAATGGTTTGACACCCGGGCACCTTGGATAATCAATACAGGCAAGAAAACGGCCATATTTCCCGTTCCTGATTACCATGGGTTTACCACAAACCGGACATTTTTCTCCCTCAACAATTTCCTGCTCAAGTGGACGTGTATACTTACATTCCGGATATCCAGAACAGGCTATAAATTTTCCATATCTGCCCCATCTCACAACAAGTGGGCGTCCACACAGGGGACATTTTTCTTCAAGAACTTCAACGTTTTCTTTTTTAATGTTTGGTAAATCTTCAGACGCTTTGTCAAATTCCTTTGTGAATCTCTCGTAAAATTCTTTTAGAAGGTCCTGCCAGGAGAGTTCCCCAAGTTCTACCTTGTCCAGTTCGTTTTCCATTTTTGCCGTGAACCCGTAGTCAAAGATCTCCTTGAATCTTGGAATTAAAATGTCACTTACAAGCTCTCCAAGTTCAGTAGGCTTCAGGAACTTACCGTCCTTCTCAATGTACCCACGCTCAAAGAGTGTAGAAATAGTAGGAGCATAAGTTGATGGGCGACCGATCTCTCGTGCTTCGAGAGTTTTTATAAGTGTTGCTTCTGTGTATCTCCTCGGTGGCTCGGTCTGCTTCTTCTCCATTTTCAATTCGTGAAGTTTAATATTTTCTCCAATTTGAAGCCCGGGAATTATGGTTTCTTTGGGTTTTTCTCTCGTAATTTTGTAGAATCCATCGAATTTCAGGGTTTCTCCTTCAACCTTAAACTGGTACCCCTCACCCTCTATGATACCTTTTCTTACCTTGAAAATTGCCTCTTTGGCCTGTGAGGCAACGGCCCTTTTCCAGATTAAATTGTAGATTGCATACTGTTCTTTCGAGAGAAACTGCTTAATGCTATCTGGTATTTCAAAGCCAGTTGGTCTGATAGCTTCGTGGGCATCCTGGACAGCACCGCCACGGGATTTGAAATTTCTGGGTTTTGATGGTAGATACTCGTTACCAAATTTGTTCTTGATTAATTCTCTGATAGTTTCAATAGCTTTATCGGCCATTCTGAGGGAGTCGGTTCTCATGTATGTGATCAATCCCTTTCTATCGCCACCAAGGTCAATGCCTTCATAGAGCTCCTGAGCGATCCTCATGGTCCTCTTGGGTGCATATCCTAATTTAGAAGAGGCTTCCTGCTGAAGGGTTGAAGTTTTATAGGGTGGAGGAGGGGATTGTTTCCTGTTCCTCTCCTGGAAATCTTTAACGGAGAATACGGCCTTTTTCAACTTCTTTAAAATCTCATCTGCCTGTTTTTTATCCTTAATTTTCTGGAGATTTTCGCCAGAAGGTCCTTTTACAAGGGTTCCGGTGAACTGTACCCCATCCTTTTCGAAAACTGCTTTAATGACATAAAATGTCTCTGGTTTGAAGTCACGGATTTCTTTTTCCCTTTCAACGATGAATCTAAGTGCAACGGTTTGCACGCGACCCGCCGAGAGTCCCTTTTTAATAGCTTTCCAGAGTAGAGGAGAGATTCTATACCCGACTATTCGGTCGAGGATTCTTCTTGCCTGCTGTGCGTTGAATTTGTTGATATCTATCTCGCCCGGGTGTTTAATGGCGTTTTTGACGGCATCCTTTGTTATTTCAAAGAATAATACCCTTTTTATCTCTTCTGGTTTTTTAATACGTTTGATGATATGGGCAATGTGATACGCTATTGCTTCTCCCTCCCGGTCCGGGTCGCTTCCAATATAGATTTCCGATGCCTTTTTAGCTGCCTCTTTGATTTCGCTTACAACGTCCCTCTTCTCCTTCATTATGACATACGAAGGTTTAAAGCCATTCTCATCAATCTTGACACCAAATTTATTGGGTGGCAAATCCCTTATATGTCCCTTTGAAGCGATAACAGAGAAGTTCCTTCCCAGGTATTTACTAAGAGTTTTTGCCTTAGTAGGGGACTCAACTATTAAGAGTTTTTTCCCGTTCTTTTTGCTGTTTTTTGCCATCAAAACCTCACTTCCTCAAGAATAGTTAGAGAATGATACATGAACCCCTGTCCCAAGACAAGTGGTGCATTTGCAAGTCCACGGATTTGCTCTTAAACTTCTTAGAAGAGGAAAGCGCTTATGAGAGATTTCTATGTGGATACAAAATTTAGAGTCAGGTATGCTGAAACGGATGCCATGAGGATCGTCCATCACTCGTCTTACATCGTTTGGTATGAAGAGGGACGATCCGAGTTTATGCGGAAAATTGGATTACCTTATAGCAAGATCGAGGAGAATGGGTATTTCTTCTCGGTTGTTGAAGTGAAGGCGCAGTACAAAAGACCTGCTGTGTACGATGAAGAGGTGGTTGTGAGAACGAGACTCGTTGAGGTGAGGACGAGGAAAGTTATCTTTTACTACGAGGTTTACCGCGCGAGTGATTGGACTCTGCTATCTCGTGGGAAGTCCATCCACGTTTCGGTCGACGAAAATAATAAGGTTACGACCATACCAGAAGACTATAGAGAGTTACTTTTAAAATACCTGTCGGTTGTAGAATATGAACTTTGATCAGGGAGACCGCAGTTTTCTTATTTCTGATATTCTGAATTTTTTAAAAATTATATCGAGTTTTTCATTTATATCTCTATCGTGGAGTTTATCTCCGATGTATTGCCAATCTTTACACATTTTCTGAAGTCTGTCCTTGAGTTGCCATTTGTATACAAAGAGCTGGCCGTGTAATTTTTTTAAAGACTTTAGCTGGCAGTGCGTGAACATGTATGGATCGAGGAGTTTATCAACAAGGGTGGAGTCAATTAAAAGGCTGTCCACTTCAGAAAGTTCGATGACCTTCAAAATCTGCTTGCTACTCAGGCCAGTTTTTTCTTTCAGGACATTTTTGAGTGCCACAGGTGACTTAAAGACCTTGTGTTCCAGTGTTGTGAGCTGAGGATCGTTTATTCCCAGTGTGGAGAGCTTTTCTATGACTTCGTCTGAAATTACATGGGGTTTGGGGTAATAAACGGGTTGGGTAAAAACGTTTTGCATAACAAAAAGGGAGAAAAATGTTAAAACGCCGGCGCTCACGGGGGTAAATATCCATCCCATTACAATTTTGATAAGAAGTCTGTAATTAATCATTTTCCATCCCTTTTTGGCGATTGCCACCCCTATAACTCCACCAACGACTGCCTGGGAGCTTGATACAGGGACAAGTGGAATTGGAGGCAGGCCCAATGATATTAATAATCTTTCGAGCCTCTGAGATGCGAAAATAAAAAGCACGATTGATTCTGAGAGCAGTGCTATTAGAGCTGCTATGGGAGAGAGTTTAAATATGTCGTTGCCAACGGTTTTAATCACTCGATAGGAGTAGGTAAAGATTCCAATTGCGATAAATACGCCACCTGCGAGGAAAAGAACCTGAATATCTTTCAATTTGAATATCCCAAGGTCAAGGCTTCTGAAAGGGTTTGATGAGATGAATACCCCCATTACGTTCGCTATGTTGTTTGCCCCCAGACTGTAGGCTCCAAAGGCGGCTACAAGGATGAGCCCTATTCGTGTGTAGAGATCCATTTCGAGAATGTGAATTTTCACACGTCCAAGATAGTGCCTTAATGCTATGTAAAACACAAATGAGATTATGCCAGAAATGATGGGTGATGCTACCCAGGTGGAAAGAATCTTTGAAAGGGTTGTTGTATCTATAAGATTTCCACTAAAGATGTCCCATCCAATTATTGCACCAACGATTGCCTGAGTGGTTGACACCGGCAATCCGAACTTTGTCATCCAGAATACCGTGAGTGCTGCTGAGAGTGCGGCAGTAAAACTTCCTGCAATTGCATTTATTGCTCCGAGTTTTCCATAGGTGTGAGCAGCTCCTGCACCACTTATCACCGCCCCAAGGATTACAAAGATGGAGGCTATCAGAGCGGCTGTTCTGAATTTTACCATCCTTGTACCTACGGCCGGTCCAAAGATGTTCCCGGCGTTATTGGCACCAAGTGACCAGCCAAGCAGGAAGCCGCTACTTAAAAATATCCATGTCATACGAGTCTTTTAATTCTGTAAATATCAACTCTATCACCAACGTCTTCTGCAAGGTCTGCAATTTTTTCGAGTCTCAAAACGAAATCCCTGAGTTGCATTTTTTGACATAGGTCAAGGTCATCTCTTCTGAAAATTTTTCTTCGCATTCTTTCACCAATTTCATCAGTTTCGTGCTCGTGAACCTTTAATTTCGTGATGTGGTTGGGAACGTCGGACAGATTGGTGAAGTAATCTCTGACGGTTGAAACCATCTCGTCGACTGCATCAACAACAGCTTCTACAAGCTGCATCATTTCCTGTTTCAATTCTTCCTTACATTCGGGTTTTTCCACAGAACATTCGATGATTGTCTCCTCGACTGCATTCAACACATCATCGGAGTTTTCTAAGAGTGCAAGAACGTCTCCACGGGCCTCTGGTAATAACATGTTAAGATACAAATTTTCTTCCACCGATCTTCTCAAATCATCCGCCTGAGATTCAAGTTTATCAATGATTCTAACCTTTTCCTCAAAGGGGCCGATATTCCCCTGGAGGTAATATTTCATACCCTCCTTAAAATGAATGGAAGCCTCAATTATTGTATCGAGGAATTTGCTGATTTCGGCTTCCAGCTCCCTTGTCTTTTTGAAGATAGTAAACATTCTATCACCTCCGTCGGACGCTTTGTTAATATACAACAAATCGTTAGAAAAACAAAGTTTCATAGAGCTAAATGTCTAATGATTTTTCCCTTGACATAAGAGTAAAATAATTCTAATTTAACACACTCAAAAAATATGAGTGGAGGATGATAGAATGAAATTAGATAGGTTCACGGAGGGAGCGAGAGAGGCCCTTGAACTTGCTCAAAACGCACTTGTTAAATTTAAACACAATCAGCTTGACACCGAGCATATTTTTTATGGGTTGCTTTCGCAGGAGGATGGGGTTGTCCCAAAAATTTTTGAGAAATTGGGAATTTCTCCTCACGCGGTTAAAGACCGGATAGCGGATGCTTTGAGGAAGATTCCTGCAGTCGAATTTAGCTATGGGACTCCAGCACAGATTTACATTACTCCACGTGCCGAGAGGGTGTTAGAGCAGGCATTTGACGAGGCGAAGGCACTGAAGGACGAATACGTGGCAGCCGAACACATTCTTCTCGCTATTGCTGAAATTTCGGATGGTGCATCGGCGAGAATTTTGAAGGAATTTAAAGTTGATAAGGAAAAAATTTTTCGTGCTCTGTATGAGATTAGAGGGAGTCAGAGGGTGACCGGTCCAGATGCTGAGCAACGTTACAATGCACTTGAGAGGTACACGACTGATATTACGAAACTTGCGGAACTTGGAAAGCTTGACCCTGTGATCGGCCGGGAGGAAGAGATTCAGCGCGTGGCTCAAATTCTAATGAGGAAAACCAAAAATAATCCTGTATTGATTGGAGAACCCGGGGTAGGTAAAACGGCAGTAGTTCTTGGTCTTGCCCAGAGAATAATTGAGGGGAAAGTACCAGATCCATTGAAAGATAGAAGAATTTTGCAGCTTGATATCGGCGCACTTCTTGCAGGATCCAAATTCAGAGGTGAGTTTGAAGATAGGCTCAAAGCTGTTATAGAGGAGGTCAAAAAAAT
>Ga0256833_1000658_pt1 | contig 26615 bp, 21 predicted proteins | sample 356284metaG_FD_190535 | JGI IMG/M metagenome (GOLD analysis project Ga0256833, IMG submission 190535) | Hydrothermal vent microbial communities from Mid Atlantic Ridge, Atlantic Ocean - 356-284 | ecosystem: Environmental > Aquatic > Marine > Hydrothermal vents | place: Atlantic Ocean: Mid... | reverse complement strand
CGATTTTTTAAGCGCTTCGAACTCATTCGTATTAATCGGATATATGCCGGCAAAAACCATCGGTATGTTTTTTCTGAATCCAGGAACCGGCTCCTTTGCACCGTTTTCAACAGTCGTTACAGTGTCGCCCGTTTGAACGTCGAGCGGTTCGCGTATAACTGCCGTAAAATACCCCACTTCACCTGCGACAAGCTCTCTTACCTTTTCCATTTTGAGTCTGAAAACCCCTGTTTCCTCTACTTCGAATTCTTTGTTTGTCGACATGAATTTAATTTTGTCTCCGGGTTTTATTTTGCCGTCGAATATTCTTACGTATACAACAACGCCTTTATAAGTATCGAAATGTGAGTCGAATACGAGTGCTTTGAGTGGTGCATTTTCATCGCCTTTTGGCGGCGGGATTTTTTCTACTACAGCCTTAATGAGTTCGTCAACGCCTGTTCCCAATTTTGCACTTATTTTTAAAATCTCTTCTCTCGGAATGCCTAACATCTCTTCTATTTCTTCGGCGGTTCCTTCTATGTCCGCTCCGTTAACGTCTATTTTGTTAATTACCGGAATGATTGTCAGGTCGTTTTCCAGTGCAAGGTAAGTATTTGCAATTGTTTGAGCTTCTACTCCCTGAGTAGCATCGACTAAAAGCACCGCACCCTCGCATGCCTTAAGGCTTCTTGAAACTTCATAACTAAAATCCACATGGCCGGGTGTATCTATAATATTGAACAGGTATTTTTCACCGCCAACTTCCATTTCCAAGCTTACAGGATGTGCGCGAATGGTAATCCCTCGCTCTCTTTCGAGGGACATACTGTCAAGAATCTGATCTTCCTTGTTTCTCTTGTTAATTAATCCGGCTTTTTCAAGTAGCCTGTCTGCCAACGTGGATTTTCCGTGATCTATGTGCGCTATGATTGAGAAATTTCTTATTCTATTCTTTTGCTCCAACTTTCACCTTTTTGCTTTCAAAAACGAGTTTCGTCTTATCCTTATTTATTTTCACAGTGATCGTATCTCCGTTTTTAAATTCTCCTTCCAATATTTTAAGAGCAATCGGATCTTCCACTTCCCTTTCTATCAACCTTTGAAGCGGTCTTGCTCCGTATTCTTCGTTGTATCCTTTTCTTGCGAGGTATTTTCTTGCTTCTTCGCTTAATTCGAGATGTATATCGCTCTCCGACATGTTCTCTTCCACTCGTTTAAGCAGAATATCCACGATTTTTTCAATCTCTTCCGCCGTAAGCGGGTAGAATACGATAATGTCGTCCAATCTGTTAAGAAATTCCGGTTTAAAGCTGTTTTTCAGTGCTGCGAGCAGCTTTTTCTTCTTTTCTTCAAATGATGCAACAGTTGATCCCACGTCAAATCCCATTGTTTTTTCTTTGAGTTTTGCGCTGCCGAAGTTAGAAGTCAAAATGATTACCGTATTTTTAAAGTCTATGGTATGGCCTTGCGAATCTGTTACTCTCCCTTCGTCCATAATCTGCAAAAGAATATCGAATATATCCGGGTGTGCCTTTTCTATCTCGTCAAAAAGCACGACCGAGTAGGGCTTTCTCCTTACTGCTTCTGTGAGCTGCCCCCCTTCCTCGTAGCCGACATACCCCGGAGGTGAGCCTATGAGCCTTGAGACTGCGAACTTTTCCATATATTCGGACATATCAAATCTTATCAGCGCATTTTCGCTGCCGAATAAAAATTCGGCAAGGGCTTTTGCAAGTTCCGTTTTACCGACGCCAGTCGGCCCTAAAAACAGGAAGCTCCCAATAGGTTTGTTCGGGTTTTTTAGTCCTGCCTTCGCCCTTCTTATCGCATTTGATACGGATTTTATCGCATAGTCATGTCCTACAATACGTTTATGCAGCTCCTGTTCCATTTTTATGAGTCTTTTTCTCTCGTCCGACAGCAATTTTTCAACCGGTATGTTTGTCCACATCGAGATAATTTTTCTGATGTGGTCTTCGTTTAACTCGGGTTGTTTTTCGTTTTCGTTCGGAACGGAAAGAAGGAGTTTTAAGCGGTTCAACAAGCCTTTTTCTTTTTCACGGAGTTCGTCAACCTCAAGAAGTTTTCTCTCCCTAATCGCTTTGTATTTTCTTTCCCTTATTTCTTTGAGTTCTTTTTCCACCTGTTTTATTTCCGAATTTTTTGAGAGTTGGAGTCTCAATCTTGCCGCAGCTTCATCTACGACATCTATTGCCTTATCCGGTAAGAAACGGTCCGTAATGTATTTTACGGATAATTTAACGGCCGAGTTTATTGCACTGTCTGTGATTTTTACGTTGTGGAATTTTTCATACCTGTCTTTCAGGCCGTTTAAAATTTCCATGCTTTCCTCTATCGTGGGCTCTTTTACGAAAATCGGTTGAAACCTTCTCTCCAGAGCCGCATCTTTTTCTATATATTTTCTATATTCCTTTAAGGTGGTTGCTCCTATTACCTGGATTTCTCCGCGTGCAAGCGGGGGTTTTAAAATATTGGATGCGTCAATTGCGCCTTCCGCAGCTCCCGCGCCTACAATTGTGTGCAACTCGTCTATAAAAAGGATAACGTCTTTATTCGCTTTTATGACTTCTTTTAAAATCCTCTTCATTCTTTCTTCGAATTCGCCCCTGTATTTGGTTCCCGCAATAATAGAGGATAGATCCAGTGCCACAAGCCTTCTGTTTGCAAGCAAATCCGGTACGTCGCCGTCCGCAATTCTCTGCGCAAGTCCTTCGACTATTGCCGTTTTCCCGACGCCGGGGTCACCTACGATTGCAGGGTTGTTCTTTTTTCTCCTCATAAGAATTTCTATAATTCTTTCCATTTCGTTTTCTCGGCCTATTACTGGATCCAATTCGCCTCTTTCCGCCAAAAGGGTTAGGTCTCTGCTGTACTGATCCAGAGTGGGTGTTTTGGACTCAGTTTTAATTTTTTTTCTCTTTTTCATTGTTTTTTCGCCGAGCATGGAGTATATGACTTCTTCCAATTGGTTAAGATCTATGTCCATATCCTGCAAAATCTGTATTGCAACGCCTCCGCCGTCGTGCAGCATGGCAAGGAGTAGATGTTCCGTGCTTACGTAAGTATCGCCGAGATTAATCGCTTCTCTTTCGGCCATTTCCAGCACTCTTTTTGCACGTGGAGTAAGGATTATATCTTCTCTGCTTGGCATATCGCTTTGTTTGTTTTCTTTTATGAGGTTTTCAATTTTTTTAACTAACTTTTCTAAGTCAATACCCATACTGACGATGGATTGAAATGCAATACCCTCCCCGAGTTTTATCAGTCCAAGTAATATATGCTCGGTTCCCAAATAATCATTATTTAAAAAATGAGCCTCTTCCTGTGCAAGCCATATGGCTTTTTGGGCTCTTTCCGTTAAGTTGTTCCAATTCATTTTATCATCTCCTTGTTTATATTTTATAGTAATGCGCAAAAAAGGCAAATCGCTTTTAAATCATTGTAAAATTCAGTAAAGTTTACAATTTTCAAATTTCTGGTAAAATATTCTGGCTTATGAAACGGAGGTTATGTAAATGGCAGAAAATGAAAAGTATACGGCAAACAGTATAAAAGTTTTGGAAGGGCTTGAACATGTAAGAAAGCGTCCTTCCATGTATATAGGTTCTACTAACGAAAGAGGGCTTCATCATCTTGTTTTCGAAGTTGTTGATAACAGTATAGATGAAGCGATGGCGGGCTTTTGCACGGAAATAAAAGTTGTTATACACAAAGATAACAGCGTTACGGTTAAGGACAACGGAAGGGGCATTCCTGTCGATATTCATCCCAAGCTCGGCGTGTCGGGTGTTGAAGTGGCACTGACAAAATTGAATGCCGGCGGAAAGTTCGACGGAAAAGCTTATCATGTTTCCGGTGGGTTGCACGGCGTAGGTGTCTCCGTGGTGAACGCCCTTTCGGAATACCTTATTGTTAAGGTAACGAGGGATCATATCGTTTACCGGCAAGAATTTAAGCGGGGAAAACCTATTTATCCGCTGAAAGAAATCGGGCGTTCCGAAGAAACGGAGAGCGGTACTGAAATTACGTTTTTGCCGGATAAAGAAATTTTTGAAACGATTGATATAAAAGAGTCCATTATAAAACCGAAGCTTAAAGAACTTGCTTATTTGAATGCACGGTTGAAAATAATATTTGTCAATGAAAAAACCGGACTTACCGAAGAGTATTATTCGGAAGGCGGTATTGTTGACTTTATCAAAGAAATTCATGAAGGGCAACAGGTACTTCCTCCGGAGCCTATCTACATTAAGAAAGAAGACAATGATTTCTTCCTTGAAATTGTGCTTCAATATAACAGCGGATTTAACACCGATTTACGCTCTTTTGTTAACAATATCAGGACTATAGACGGAGGCACGCACGAATCCGGTTTCAGAACCGCATTGAACAGAGTGATAAACGATCAGGCGCATCAGTTAAAACTGATCAGGGACAGCCTTGTACTCACGGCTGACGATATCAAAGAAGGGCTTACCGCTATTATTAACCTGAGGATTACGGAACCTCAATTTGAAGGGCAGACTAAAACAAGGCTCGGAAATGCCGATGTAAAAAGCAAGGTTTATGCTGCCGTAAAAGAAGAGTTGAACAAATATTTTGACAGGCATATCGATGAAATTAAACAGATCGTAAAAAAGGCGGTGCTTGCACAAAACGCACGCCTTGCCGCAAGGAAAGCAAAGGATCTTGTAAGAAGAAAGAACAGTTTGGATTTTAGCGGACGTTTGCCCGGCAAACTTGCTGATTGCACAACAAATGATCCCAAAGAAGCGGAACTTTATATCGTCGAGGGAGAATCCGCAGGAGGTAGTGCCAAACAGGGTAGAGATAGAAAATTTCAGGCTATTTTACCCTTGCGAGGAAAAATTTTAAATGTGGAGCGGGCAAGAATTCACAATGTTCTTTCCAACCAGGAAATTAAAAATCTTATCATATCTCTCGGCTGCGGCATAAAAGAGGAGTTTACGCCTGAGAAATTGAGGTATCATAAGGTTATTATCATGACGGATGCGGATGTTGACGGTGCACACATAAGAACGCTTCTTCTTACGTTCTTTTTCAGGTATATGCGTGAACTGATTGAAAACGGTTATCTCTATATAGCACAACCTCCTCTTTACAGAATAAAGATGGGCAGAAAAATTTACTATGCCTTTTCGGATGAAGAGTTGAAAAGAATTTTAAAGGAAATAGACGGAGAAGGAAAAGCGGAAGTGCAGCGTTACAAAGGCCTTGGCGAAATGGATCCGCAACAACTCTGGGAAACCACAATGGATCCTGCAAGGCGTGTGATATTGCGAGTTACCATAAGGGAAGCGGAAGAAGCGGACAGATTGTTCGATCTTCTTATGGGCGACCGTGTTGAGCCGAGAAGACGGTTTATAGAAGAACATGCAAATGAAGTGGTGAATTTAGACATTTAGAGGTGACATATGGCTGATTTATTTGGTGAAAAAGTAATAAACGTACCGGTTGAAGACGAAATAAGAAAATCGTATCTCGATTATTCGATGAGTGTTATCATAGGAAGGGCTTTGCCTGACGTAAGGGACGGATTAAAGCCTGTCCACAGAAGAATTCTTTTTGCTATGAATGCAATGGGGTGTCTTCCTAATAAACCTTACAAAAAGAGTGCGAGAGTTGTGGGTGAAGTACTCGGAAAATTCCATCCTCACGGTGACATTGCTCTTTACGATGCATTGGTAAGGATGGCGCAACCTTTTTCCTTGCGTTACCCTCTTGTTGACGGGCACGGGAATTTCGGTTCCATAGACGGTGATGCCCCTGCTGCAATGCGTTACACTGAAGCACGCCTTTCACCCATTGCTATGGAGCTTTTGGACGGCCTTGACGAAAACAGTGTGGATTTTGTTCCGAATTTCGATAATACCCTGAAGGAGCCGGTAGTTTTGCCTGCGAAGTTCCCGAATCTGCTTGCGAACGGCTCGTCCGGTATTGCTGTCGGTATGGCTACAAATATTCCTCCTCATAATTTGGGAGAGTTGATAGATGCCTTATCTGAAATTATCGATAGGGAAAAACTTAGAAACGAAATTGTAGAACCCGAAGAACTTTTGAAATTTATAAAAGGCCCAGATTTTCCGACAAAAGGGACGATAGTGGGTAAATCCGGTATAAAAGATTATTTCCTTACCGGTAGAGGTATCATTACGATACGCGGAAAGGCAAATATAGAAAAAATTAAGCATAGCAAACGAATTAACTACGTAATTACCGAACTGCCTTACGAAGTTAACAAGTCCTCGCTTGTAGAAAAAATTGCAAATCTCGTAAAACTTAAGAAAATTAAAGGTGTGGAAGATATACGTGACGAATCGGACAGAGAGGGAATCAGAATCGTTATAAAACTTTCTCCGGACGTAAACGTAAATGTTTTTGAAAACATCCTGCGTGCTCACACGCAGTTCGAAAAACGATACGGTGTGATACTGCTCGGCGTTCTGAACAACGTGCCTAAAGTTTTCACTATGAAGGAATTACTACTCGAGTTCCTTGCATTCAGGAAAGAAGTTGTTTTGAGAAGGGCACGTTTCCAATTGGAAAAAGCGGAAGCGCATCTTGAAATATTGGTCGGGTTAAAAAAGGCGATATTACAGATAGACGAGGTAATTAAAATTATCCGCGGTTCTGCGGATACGCAGGTTGCCGCCGAGAGTTTGAAGGCACTGCTTAACATTTCCGATGCGCAGGTAAAGGCGATTCTCGATATGAAGTTATCCAAACTGACGAATCTTGAACAACAAAAGTTGGATAGCGAAATAGAATCTACCAAGAAAAAAATCGAGGAATTGCAAAGATTATTGCAAAACGAGGATGTGTTATGGAAAAAGATAAGAGAAGACCTCCTCAGAGTAAAATCGAAATTTGCCGATAAAAGAAAAACCGATATAGTCAACGAAGAGGGAAGCATTGACATAGAAGATCTTATTGAGGATAAGCCGGTTGTAATTTCGATGAGTAAAGATGGCTATATTAAACGGATGCCCGAATCCACGTTTAGGGTGCAACGTCGAGGCGGAAAAGGTGTTATAGGGCAGACCAGCAGCGAAGAAGATTCTTTGAGTGATGTTTTCTTTGCCACTACAAAGAGTAAAATGCTTTTCTTCACTAATAAAGGAAAGGTTTACAGCCTAAAAGTTTACGAAATACCCGAATCGAGGCGAGAAGCAAAAGGAGAATCGATTTACAGGCTGATTCGTTTGGACAGTGACGAAAAGGTTACGACTTCCATACCTCTAACGGAAAAAACCGACGTAAAGAGCCTTCTTCTCGTTACCAAAAAAGGAAGAGGAAAAAGAGTTAGCATTAAAGACTTTGAACGCGTCTTAAGTTCCGGAAAAATAGCGATCAAACTTACCGAAGGAGACGAGCTTACATCCGTTGTTCCGTTATTTGACGAAGAAGATTATATCATCGTAACCGCAAGAGGGTATGCGGTAAGGGCGTCTTCCTCAGAAGTAAGGGTAATGGGAAGAAGTGCAGTGGGTGTTTGGCTTGTCACGCTTATTCGTGACGATTACGTCGTTAGCGCTGACGCGGTTGTTAAAGATAAAGACTTATTTATAGTTACGGAAAGAGGGTTTGGCAAGAGAACAAAATGGTCCAGCATAAGAAAGATCAAGAGAAGAGGTAAAGGCGTTAAAAGTATAAGAGTGAACGATAGAACGGGGGTTGTAAAGGGAGCACTTATGGTAAGCGATGAAGATAACATTGTCGTTATGACTAAAAACGGAAATATTATTAAATTCCCTGTTTCATCGGTTAGAATAATGGGCAGAACCGCAATGGGTGTAAGGGTGATAAAATTTAAACAACCCGATGATGCTGTAGCATCAATTGATGCGATCTCGGAAGAATGAAAAAAGAGCAAAAGGATATTGTTAACAGAACAGTTCTAATTACCATTACCGTTTTATCCGTTCTGTTCTTTATCTTTTTGCTCTATAAGGTAAGGTTTGTAATACCACCTATTTTGTACGGTGCGTTTATTGCCTATCTTTTGTTGCCTTTAACTGACTTTTTCAATAGAAAAATGCCGAGATTTCTTGCTTCGATTTTGTCGATTTCGATTTTAATTTTTATTCTCGTTTTGCTCGGATATTTGCTCATTCCACAGGTTACCAAACAGATAGGCGAGGCAATAGTGAAAATCCCTGAGATTACGCGCTCCATCACAAGCTATATCAATGGCATTGTTTCCATTATATCGGGCTCTAAAGAAGAAACATTTGTAAACGGATTTCTTTCGAATCTTTCCGCAAGTATAGAGTCTAATCTGAGCGGATTTTTGCAACAGGTAACGACATTGGTACTGAGGAGGGTTTCGGTTATCCCGTCAATGTTCGTTTCGTTCATACTTGCTTTCTTTTTCATGAAGGATTCTCGCCGCTTGTTCGGTGTTGCATCTCATTTTTTTGAGGGAGACGAAAATAAAAAGTGGGTACGTTTTTTGAAAGAATCCGATAAAGATGTCCGTGACTATTACAGCGTAATACTTCTTATTGCGTTAAGTACCGGAGGAATAATGGGGCTGATGAGTTATCTTGTGGGGGTGCCTTATTACATTATGATAGGTGCAATGGATTCCGTGCTCGAATTGTTGCCTTACATAGGACCGACAATCGTTTTTACCATAGGTTCCGTATTTGCGATGTTTGTCTCTCTTAAAACATTTTTGCTGTTTGCCATTTTCTTCTTTATTATCGAAGCCGTTCAATCGCAGATTGCAATACCTCATTTTGCAGGGGAAAGAATAAATTTGCCACCGCTTGCCGTAATTCTTATTATTATATTCGGAGGCGCATTGGGCGGAGTTCTTGGTGTTATCATTGCAGTTCCTACGTTCCTCATAAGCAGGAATGCAATTAAATATTTTTATCCGCAGTTATACAAAACGTTTATCCGCTCTTGACAAAAGATTTAAATTTAATACACTTTAAAGGTTAAAATTACACTTATGGAAGGCTTGCCAGTGCCTTTTATAGTGGAAGGAGGTTATTATGGAAGAAGCAATTATTAAAACTGGAGGACATCAGTACAGAGTGAAAGCCGGCGATGTAATTAAAGTTCAAAAACTTGACGGCAAAGTAGGCGATAAAGTCAAATTCGACGATGTCCTTATGATTAAAACCGATGACGGCATAACAGTGGGAACACCGAAAGTTGACGGTGCTGCTGTCGAGGGCTCTATTGTAGAGCAAGGTAGAGAGAAGAAAATTGTCGTATTCTTCTACAGGAATAAAACGAGGAACAGAAAGAAGAACGGCCACAGACAGCCTTTCACAAAGGTTAAGATTGAGCGTATCTTGAGTGAGGTGAGCGAAAATGGCTAGGAAGAAATCACGAACAAACGGAAGAGATAGCAATCCTAAATATCTCGGAGTAAAACTCTTTGACGGGCAGAAAGCAAAAGCAGGTAGCATTATTGTTCGTCAAATAGGAGAAAGAATTAAGCCGGGCAGAAACGTAGGAGAAGGCAGGGACTACACGTTATTTGCTTTAAAAGACGGATTGGTTAAATTCGAGAAGAAAAGAAACCTCACATTGGTTCATATTGTGGAGGAGTAATCGATACGGGCAGTAAATTTATAGATTACACTTATATCGTCGTGAGAAGCGGCAAAGGCGGTGACGGAGCTGTAAGCTTCAGACACGAGCGCTTTGCCCCTCGCGGCGGGCCTGACGGTGGTGACGGAGGCAAGGGCGGAGATGTCATCATTCAGGCAACAAAAAAGCTCGATACATTACAGTATTTTCTACATCATCATCATTTTTTCGCTGAAAACGGTGAAAACGGAAAATCTTCCAACAAGCATGGTAAAAGCGGTAAAGATCTCATTATTTACGTTCCTGTCGGAACGGTTGTTATTGACAGAGATACCAATCAGGTAATTGCCGATCTGAACGAAGACGGAAAAAAGATTGTAGTTGCGCGCGGAGGCAAAGGCGGAAAAGGAAATAAGAGTTTTGCAACTCCTACTGAACGTGCGCCTCATTACAGCGAACGCGGCGAAAAAGGCGAAGAAAAACGACTCGAGCTACGACTTAAGCTTATTTCGGACGTAGGAATAGTCGGTTTTCCGAATGCCGGAAAATCAACCCTTCTTTCAAAAGTGACAAACGCTCATCCTACCGTGGCTAATTATGCCTTTACCACGCTTTCTCCCAAAATCGGTGTTGTGGATCTTGGAATGGGAAAGCGTTTTGTGATGGCGGATTTGCCGGGTCTTATAAGCGGTGCAAGCGAAGGAAAAGGTATGGGAAACGAATTTCTTTCTCATATAGAAAGAACAAAAGTTCTGCTATTTCTTATTGACGGTAGCGATAAAAAGAAAATTTTCCCTACGTATGAGGCATTGCTCAACGAACTGAGAAAATATAAAGCGAATCTTTTGAATAAGAAACGGATTATTGCAGTGAATAAAATAGATCTGTGGAACGTCAAACGTGTAAAGGAAATTCGTGACAAATTTAATAAACTAGGAGAAGAAGTCTATTTTATATCCGCATTGCAAGGCTTGAATTTGAATGAAATGCTCGAGAGACTTTATAATCTTGTGAAAACTGCTAAAGCCGAAGAAGTTGCCGAGGAACAGGAGAAAGTAATTTCTTTGTCTGAAAACGATCTTAAAAAATTCTTGCGTATTGAGCGCATTGACGATCATACGTTCAGAGTTTCTCAGGAAGAAATAGAACGAAGAGTCGAACTTACCGATTTCGAGAGGATGGGAAGTGTTTCCGAGTTATTGCGATTTTTTGATAGAATTCGCCTTGAAAAAGAATTAAAACGGGCTGGTGTAAAAGAAGGAGATAGAATTTTAATAGGAAATCACAGCTTTATATTCAGAGAGGATGAAAAAAAGTAGACTTGGAATATTCGGAGGTGCGTTTAACCCTGTTCATTTCGGGCATCTGTTCATTGCAAAAGAAGCTGTGCGTACGTTTTCTCTCGAGAAAGTAATTTTTGTTCCTACCGGAAACCCTGTTTTTAAAAAGGAAGATTTAATTGACAAGACGGCACGCGCACATCTTGTAGAGCTTTCCTTATCGGAAGAAAATAACTTTGAACTATCGTTATATGAAGTTGAAAAAGATACCCCTTCTTTTTTCATTGAAACACTTTTCTATTTTAAAACTGTTTTTCCGAACAAAGAATTTTTTTCGATCATAGGTGAAGATGCTTTTTTGAAATTCCATCTTTGGAAAGAGCCCGAACTTATTCTTAAAAACACAAATCTTATTGTTGCAAAAAGATTTTACGGAAATTTCGAAACCTCTAAAGAATATATGTTCAAATATTTCCGGACTTTTCAAGATAAGATATTTTTTATGGATAATTTGCTTTTTCCCATCTCGTCTACAGTGATAAGAAGAAGAATTGCGGAGAAAAAACCTATTTCTTATCTTTTGCCTAAATCCGTGGAAAGAGAAATTATAAAGAATGGATACTATAGAAAAGATAAAATCTAAAGTAAGGGGATATATTTCCGAAAAACGTTTTATTCACTCGGTCGGTGTGGCCAATACTGCCGTTTATCTTTCCAAAATTTGGGGAGGAAATAGCGGTAAATTGTTTGTTGCAGGTATCCTGCACGATGTTGCTCGTGATATGTCTGCGGAAAAACTCATAGAAATTGCTGAGAAAAACGGTTATCGTATAGACGAAGTGGAGTATGCGAACCCCGTGCTGTTGCATGCTCCGGTAGGTGCGATTATTGCGAAGTCGGATTTTGGTATAACGGACGAGGAGATATTGAATTGCATTCGTTATCATACAACGGGTAGAAAGGATATGAGTTTAAATGAGGTAATAATTTATGTCTCGGATTTTATCGAACCTTCCCGCAATTTTCCGGACGCGGAAAGGGTGCGCGCTATTGCTGACAAAAACCTTAGAGAAGCACTTCTTGAAGAAACGTATTTTAATGTTTGCTATTTAATGAACAAAAGGATGCCGATTCACCGCCGAACTATCGAGATGTTCAATGATTTTCTTAAAAAAGAATTGACTAAAACTCAAATAAAAATATAATGTAAAAGCCGAGCGGGAGTAGCTCAGGGGTAGAGCACTGGCTTCCCAAGCCAGCTGTCGCGGGTTCAAATCCCGTCTTCCGCTCCAAAGAGGCGCCGTCGCCAAGTGGTAAGGCAAGGGTCTGCAAAACCCTCATCGTCGGTTCGAGTCCGACCGGTGCCTCCAACTTTTTTTGCCGGGGTGGCGGAACAGGCAGACGCACGGGACTTAAAATCCCGCGATGGCGACATCGTACCGGTTCGATTCCGGTCCCCGGCACCACAAATTTTAAACTATTTTTAGTAAACTCTTGATTTTTTATCATTCTCCTTTACAATATAAACAAATACACACTCTCTGGATTCTACGGATAGTACGCATTTTTGTGTCTCCGGGAAGAAGAAGGAGGGGAGGAAAAACTATAGGAGGTAAAAATGGCAGTAGTGACAATGAAAGAGCTCCTTGAAGCAGGGGCGCATTTTGGGCATCAAACGAAACGTTGGGATCCCAGAATGAAGGAGTATATTTATGCGGAAAGAAACGGTATCCATATCTTTGACCTGAGGATTACCGTAAAGAAAGTCGAAGAAGCCTATAATTTTGTTTCGAATCTATCCAAAGAAGGCGGCAAAATTATTTTTGTAGGCACCAAAAAGGCCGCACAGGACATCGTAAAGGAAGAAGCCGAACGTTGCGGTATGTATTACGTAAACCAACGTTGGGTCGGTGGGCTTCTTACAAACTTCAGCACGATTAGAAGCAGAATTAACAAGCTAAAAGAATTGGAAAAATTGGAAGAAGAAGGGTATCTTGAAACAATCTCGATCAAAGAGAAAGTCAAAATTCAAAGAGAGTTATCCAAATTGAGAAAACTTTTCGAAGGTGTAAAAGATATGGTTTCTCTTCCAAACGCCGTCTATATTACGGATACCCACAAAGACAGAAGTGCATTGCTTGAGGCAAGAAGGCTTCATATTCCGGTTGTTGCAATAGTTGATTCCAATTCCAATCCGGAAGAAGTGGATTATCCTTTGCCTGGCAATGATGATGCAATTCGTTCTTTGAGACTGTTTACTTCGATAATAGCAAATGCGGTTATTGAAGGAAGAGAAGGTAGTGGTGGAGAAGAAAATAAAGTTGATGAAAATCCGGAAGAAGTTCTTGAAGCGGAGCTTCACGGTGATTTAAAAGAAAAATTTGAAGAATAGAGAGGTGTATTATGGATTTGGAACTCATTAAGGAATTAAGAGCAAAAACAGGTGCAGGTATTGTAGATTGTAAAAAGGCACTTGCGGAAGCAAACGGAAACATTGAGAAAGCAATAGAGATATTAAGAGAAAAAGGCATAGCCAAAGCTGTTAAAAAAGCAGGCAGAGCGACAAACCAAGGAATAGTTGCCGCTTATATTCACACTGGTGATCAGCTTGGCGTTCTTTTGGAATTGGACTGTGAGACGGATTTTGTTGCAAGAACCGATGAATTCAAACAGCTTGCAAATGAGATTGCCTTGCAGATTGCGGCAACCGATCCGGATTATATAGACAGGGAAGATGTGCCCGAAGAAGTAATCGAAAAAGAAAAACAAATTTACAGAAAGCAGCTCGAGGAACAGAAAAAGCCTGCGCATATAATCGATAAAATCTTACAGGGTAAGATCGAAACATTCTACAAAGAACATTGCTTAATGGAACTTCCGTATATAAGGGATGAAAAAAGAACCATCAGGGATCTTGTAAAGGAATATATTGCAAAGTTCGGAGAAAATATCTCTGTGAGACGTTTTGCACGTTTCAAGGTTGGTGAGGAATAATTGACACCCTATAAACGAATACTTCTGAAGCTCAGTGGAGAAGCGCTGTTAGGTAACAAAGAATTCGGAATTGATGTGGATGTTCTTGACGAGATAGCACGTCAGGTAAAGGTTTTAAGGGATAACGATATCGAGTTAGGTATAGTTATAGGCGGAGGAAATATTTTTAGGGGTAATGAGAGCGAGTCATTGCACATTGATCGTGCAACTGCCGACTATATGGGTATGTTGGCAACGATTATCAACGGGCTTGCCTTGCAAAATATGCTAATGAGCAAAGGCATAGATGCGAGAGTAATGTCTTCGCTGAGCCTCACTCAGGTTGCAGAGCCATACATCCTTGCCAAAGCGGTATCTCATCTGAATAAAGGAAGAGTAATAATATTTGCGGGAGGCACGGGCCTCCCCTTTTTTACAACCGATACTACGGCAGCCCTTCGTGCAATTGAAATAAAAGCAGATGCCTTATTCAAGGCTACCAAGGTGGATGCAATTTATTCGGCTGATCCGAAAAAAGTGAAAAATGCAAAAAAGTACACATCGATTACATACACTGAATTCCTCGCAAAAAATTTGAAAGCAATGGATTCAACGGCAGTTTCGTTGTGCAGAGATTTTAAGATGCCGATTATTTTGTTCAATATGACCAAAAAGAACAACCTTGTGAAGGCAGTTTTGGAAGGTGGTATAGGAACTTATATAAAGGAGGGATGAGGTTATGGAATTAGAAAAGAAGTTTTATGAAGATGTTGAATCCAAAATGAAGACAGCTATTAACGTGCTTGAACGCGATTTTGCAAAGGTGCGTGCAACAAGAATTACGCCGGAAATCCTTGATCCGGTTAAAGTGGAAGCGTACGGAACGCTTATGCCGTTGAAACAGGTTGCTACGATATCCTCAAGCAGTGCAAGGACACTTACCGTCGAGCCGTGGGACAAATCACTTTTGAAGGAAATAGAAAGAGGTATCCTCAAAGCAAATCTCGGAGTTACTCCTCAAAACGACGGCTCTGTTATCAGGCTCCCGTTTCCGAAGTTAGACGAGGAAGAACGTAAAAGAATCGTAAACCAAGTTAAAAAAATGGCAGAAGAATTCAGGGAAGAGATTAGGAGTATTCGAAGAAAAGCAATCGAACAACTTAGAGAATGGGAAAAAGAGAAAGAAATTTCAGAAGACGATAAGTTCAGAATGCAGGATAAAATAGAAGATTTGACTAAAAAATATATTGACATCGTAAACGAACACCTCGAAAGGAAAGAAAAAGAGATCTTAGAAGAATAATGCACGATAAATATGCCGTTCCCGTTCATGTTGCAATTATTATGGACGGGAACGGTAGATGGGCTCAAAAAAGAGGTTTGTCACGGAGCGAAGGCCACAAAGCCGGCGTAAAAACAGTCAAACTTATCACTGAAGCTGCAGCCAATGCGGGTGTAAAGTATCTTACGCTTTATGCGTTTTCTACGGAGAATTGGAAGAGAAGCAAAGAAGAGGTGAATTTTCTTTTGCATCTGTTCGTTGATGCAATAAACGGGTATTTGGACGAACTCAAAGATAAAGGCGTAAAATTGAATTTTATAGGAGATCTCGACGGCCTTCCGTATTTTTTGAGAAAGGTTATGCAATTTGCAAAAAACGAGACAAAACGTGGAGAAACCATGACTTTAAATATAGCAATAAATTATGGGGGGAGAAGAGAAATAGTGCAAGCGGTAAAAAAGATATGCGAATCGCACGTAAAAGATATCAATGAAGAACAGTTCAAACAATTTTTATATACTGCAAACCAACCGGATCCCGATATTATCATAAGAACAAGCGGTGAGCAGAGACTAAGCAATTTTTTACTCTACCAATCTTCTTATTCCGAACTTTTTTTCACTGATACGCTTTGGCCTGACTTTTCAAAAGAAGAATTTTTGAAAATACTCGAAGAATACAAAAACAGAAAGAGACGGTTTGGCGGAGCGTGAAGAAAAAAGTTTTTGTTGTGGGTGCGAGCGGTGCATTAGGCAATATTGCACTACAGGTAATAAGCGATCACAGCGATTTATTCGAACCGATAGGAATAACAGGTTACGAAAATGTTAACACGATTCTTGATCAATGCGCATCGTTCAATCCGCTCTATATCGGAATAAAAAAAGAATTTTGCGGTTTGATAAAAGATAAGTGTCCGAACAAATACGTTTTTGACGTGGAAAAAGAACTCACGGATGTTCTTATTGAATTCTCGCCCGATATGACGCTTTTTCTTTCCTCGGGCATAGGTGCCATACGTCCCGTTGTTTCTTTGCTGAGAAGCGGTAAAACTGTTGGAATTGCCAATAAAGAATCGATTATTGCAGGCGGAAAGGTGATTTTCAGAAAAGACAGCCCGGGTTTTATCGTTCCGATTGACAGTGAACCTTCTGCCATCTTTCAAGCACTTCTCGGTGAGGATAAAAACGCCGTAAGGAGTATTATCATTACCGCATCCGGCGGTCCGTTTTGGAATAGAGACAAAGACGAACTCAAATACGTCCTGCCTAAAGACGCGTTAAAACATCCCAATTGGAAGATGGGAAAAAAGATTACGATTGATTCTGCAACAATGGCAAATAAGGCGTTTGAAGTTATCGAGGCACATTTTTTGTTTGGCATGCCTTACAACAAAATTAAAGCAATTGTTCACAGAGAAAGTATTATACACTCTCTTGTCGAATTTGAAGACGGTAATATAAAAGCGGTTTTGAGTCCGACAAGCATGTATTACCCTATTCAATTTGCTCTTACTTATCCGAATCGATTAAATTCCGCACCGGGCTATCTTAGTTTGCCTGAAATAGGAAAACTTAGTTTCTATGAGATGAACTGTATAAAATTTCCGGCATTTTGTGAAATTTTGCAAATTGCAAAAGAGGACGAGAATTTTTTGCCTGCCGTAGTTGCAGCGGATGAAACAGCGGTGAAGGCTTTTTTAAGCGATAAAATTCGTTTTACGGATATTCATAGGATAATCATCGAGACGGTGTCAAAAATTAACAGTGCCGATGCTACTTCTATAAACGGCATTGAGCAACTTTACAAAGATGCTATAATAACTGCAAACAATATTATTAGAAGGAGAACAATATGAATGTAATTTTGGAAATAGTAATAGGAGTAGTTGTAATAGGCATTTTGGCGCTCGTGCATGAGCTCGGGCATTTTACCGCAGCCAAACTTTCCGGAATCGGTGTTGAGGAGTTAAGCGTAGGATTCGGCCCTACGATATGGCAGAAGAAAACAAAAGAAACCGTTTATAAAATCGGTGCGCTTCCGATACTTGGCTATGCAAAAATCAAAGGTATGGAAGATAATTTTGATGCACCGGACGGATATTTTAAAAAAGGGTTTTGGCAACGCTTCTTTACGATTTTTATGGGTCCCGGAATGAATTTCATACTTGCAATTGTAATTTTTGCGGTTGTTTTTTCGACTTTCGGCAATCCGTTCGTTCCTACCACAACGGTAGGTGCGCTCGTAGAAAACGGGCCTGCCTACAGAGCAGGCATACGTGTCGGAGATAAAATTATTGAAATTAACGGAGTAAATGTTGCTGACAATTGGAAAAAGATGACCGAAATTATTCATTCGAGCAACGGGAAACCTTTAAAAATTACTGTCGATAGGAAAGGAAAACATATAGATCTTACCGTGGTGCCTCAGAAAAATCCGTCGGCACAAACATGGCAAATTGGCATATACCGTGCCGGTAAAAAATATTCTTTTCTCGTTGCATTGTGGGAAGGAACGGTGTGGACGGGAAAGCTTCTGTATAAGATGTTCATATTTATACCGATGCTATTTACTATAAAAGGTGCAACTTCGGTTACAGGGCCCATAGGAATTATAGCAATGACCGGACAGGCTGCTTCCGGAGGATTGATGAACCTTCTCTGGTTTAGTGCATTTATAAGTATTGCATTGGGTTTTACGAATCTTCTTCCTTTTCCGGCTCTTGACGGGAGCTGGCTTGTTTTGCTCATATGGGAAGGAATTACGAAAAAACCCGTTCCTCCGGAAAAACAGATGGCGGTTCAAGGAACCGGTTTTGTCATTCTGCTGGGGCTGATGGTGTTAATAAGTATTCATGATATAATGAGGCTTATCGGTAAGTGAGAAGACACAGTAGAATAGTACGTATCGGCAAAGTTAAGATAGGCGGGGATAATCCCGTGCTCGTTCAGTCAATGACAAAAACCGATACGAGGGATATTAGTTCGACCGTAAAGCAAATTTTGTCTCTTGAAGATGTAGGATGTGAAATCATACGGGTTGCCGTACCAGATAAAGAAGCGGCAAACGCGATTTCCGAGATAAAAAAGCAAATTCATATACCATTGATTGCAGATATTCATTTTGATCCTCGCCTTGCCGAGCTTTCCATTTTGAACGGAGCCGATAAGATAAGGCTTAATCCGTCTAACATCGAAGATAAGGAATGGATTGTAAAAATTGCAAAAATTGCAAAAGAAAGAGGTGTCCCGATTAGAGTCGGCGCCAATCTCGGCTCTTTCAAAGTGCGGCCTACTAATGTTGTTAAAGCGCTTATTGATAGCGTGGCAAACGAAATAAAAATTTTAAATGATGTTGATTTTGACGATATTGTAGTATCTATTAAAAGTTCCGATGTGATTACCACTCTTCAGGCAAATATGAAAATCGCAAAGATGTTTGATTACCCTTTACATCTTGGAATAACCGAAGCGGGGCCCCTTTTCGAATCGTTGGTTAAAAGCAGTGCCGGAATCGGTTATCTATTAATTAACGGTATAGGAGATACAATCAGGTATTCTATAAGCGACGAACCGACAGTTGAAGTGGAAGCCGGGTTTTCTTTGCTTAAAGCGCTTCATTTGAGGGAAAGAGGCCTAACAATAATTTCCTGTCCTACATGCGGGAGGTGCGAAATCGACCTTTTTCCAATGGTAAAAAGGGTTAAATCGGAGTTCGGGAATATAAGTGTGCCGCTGAAAGTTGCAATAATGGGGTGTGTAGTGAACGGCCCGGGTGAAGCAAGAGATGCCGATATAGGGCTTGCAGGCGGTAAGCATAGCGGTGTAATCTTTAAACACGGTAAAATTGTTAAAACTGTTCCCGAAAAAGATCTTTACAATGAGTTCAAAAAAGAATTGATTAAACTAATCAAGGAGCGTTCATCTTCTTAACAAACGCGGTTCTTTTAATGTAAGTGCAAACAATACACCGATCAGTGTTACGATTGCAGTAATAAAAAACAAACTTCTATATGAAATTACTTTTATAAGAAATCCGCCGATAAGAGAATATGTCAAAACGGGAAATGTCAACGTCCCGTTCAGTCCGATGTAAGCGGGTCTCTCTTTTTCCGGCGCCTGATCCAAAATGAAATTCATATACCCCACATTCATTCCCGAAAATGTAAAACCTATAAATAAAAACGTTAACGAGAACAGCCAGAAATTGTTTTTACTGATCAGGGCAATGATTGGTGTGCAAAGTGCGGTAACCGCCGTGAGGTTTACTACAAGCTTATTTCCTTTGTAATCCGAGATATACGCCCACAAAAGGTTTGATAACACAAGCCCGCTCATTTGTATGGCAAGAAACGTTCCGGTTGCACTTTGAGGAAATTTCAGAATTCTTTTTGCATAAACCACATAAAACGGCAATGAAAGTGAACTTGCTCCGATTAAGATCTGTGCAATAAGGAAATTTCTAAAATTCCTGTCTGTTTTAAGGATATTAGCTGCTTTCTTGAGAAACATACTAAAAGGCAATGCTTCTTTATGAACTTCGCCTTTTGGTTCTTTTACCGATGCGAGAAAAATGTAAGAGCTGCTAACGAATACGAATGATAGAAAAAATATCAAAGCGTAATTGTGCGGAAAGCGTATGGAACCATTTTTTAGAATGTAACGAACTATAATTCCGGCAAATATAGCTACTATTCCGCCGAGAAATCCTCTCATTCCAAAAAATCTTCCTCGTAAATTGGAAGGAATTGCCTTTCCGAATATATCCGAAAAAGGAATTGCCGCAACACCGCCCATGAATGTAAAGAGTCCCAGCAATGTGATGAGTATCCATACCATTAAATGAGGATACTTACCTGCAAACAGTAAAGTAGATAGAGCAAGCAATCCCCAGCTTATCGCCCTCACTGTTATGGCTTTTATAAGTAACGGTTTTTTGTACGGATTTGTTTCGAGTTTGTTGGCTATGAAGAGCTGCGGGATAACGCCTAAAATCCCCCGTCCTTTGCCCATTATCATATATGAAAATCCTACGATGATACTTGAAGGAGTGAGCATGTTGAGAAAGGCGGGAATAACGGTGGTTGTACTACTGAATGCAACGCCTCCGTTAAACAGAATGCCATGCATCACTCCCACAAAGAAGTTCCATTTTAAGTTCTTGTCTTGGTTTTTCATATCGGGTATTATAAATAAAAACAGCCTACTTTAAAACCCCCATGGCAATTTTTACATGCATTTCCGCACCTATTGGCAATACATCTTCGTCAAAATCAAAATATGCCGAGTGGTGTGGCTTGTCAAGTCCTTTTTCTTTGTTCATCGAACCGAGCCAGAAAAAGGCACCCGGCACCTTTTCCAAGAAGTATGCCATATCTTCTCCTCCCATAGAAACGGGAACATTCAATACGTGTTCTTTTCCTACCACATCTTCCGCAATTTTTATTACGTATTTTGTTTCTTTTTCGTCGTTTATCAGCGGAGGGTATCCGAAATGATATTCAACCTCAGCGCTACCTCTGAATGCTTTTGCAACATTTTCGGAAATTCTTTTGATTTTTTCAGGGATTGTTTGTGCAAGTTTTTTGTTCAGTGTTCGCACTGTTCCGAGCAATTCCGCATTTTCCGGTATTACATTGAATACGTCGCCTGATTGTATTTTTCCGATTGTAAGCACAATAGGGTCAATAGGATTAACTTCTCTCGAAACAATTGTTTGCAATGCGATTACTGTTTCGGAAGCAATCACCACCGGATCAACCGATGTGTGAGGGTATGCGCCGTGCCCTCCTTTTCCTTTTATTACGATTTTAAACCGATCCGCTTCTGCCGTAAGCACACCGTCTTTAATGCCTATAATTCCTGCCGGGATCATATTGCCAAGGTGCATTCCGAATGCTTTGTCAACTTTCGGGTTTTCCATTACTCCTTCTTCAATCATCTTGATTGCACCGCCCGGATCCTTTTCTTCCGACGGTTGAAATATGAGTTTTACGTTTCCTTTTAGCTCGTCTCTGTGCCGTGACAGAATTTTTGCTGCAACCATAAGCATGGCCGTATGCCCGTCATGTCCGCAAGCATGCATTAAACCTTTGTTAACCGATTTATACGAAACGTTATTCATTTCTTCAATAGGCAACGCATCTATATCCGCGCGCAGCATCACGGTTTCGCCTTCTTCTTTTCCCCTTATCAATCCTACCACTCCGGTTTTTGCAACATTGCCTTTTACTTCGATCCCGCAATCTTTCAGATAGTTTTCTATGAGCTTTGACGTCCTTACTTCGTGAAATCCAAGCTCCGGATGTTTGTGTATGTCCCTCCTGATTGAGATAACCTCGTCTTTCAACGAAAGAACTTCCTCTTTTATTCTGTCCATTTTGCACCTCCTGTTTTATTTTAATTGAAAAACTCTTTTTTGAAATGCTACTTATGCGGTATAATTTAAAAAATACGGTAAGGAGGAAACAATGAAAAAAATTCTTTCTGCTATTTTGGTAATTTTGCTTTTGTTAGTCTCGGTGCCGATAAGTGCAAACGGATTAACTAATATTTCCGTTATCAGTTTTATTATAACTCCCAACTCAACCGATTCATACGGTGCGTATCTTTTGGATATGAAAATTGCAACAGACCTTCCTACTGACGGTTATCTGTATATAAATTTTCCTTCAGGATTTATTCTACCCGATGCAATTGCTCCTTCTCTTGTTACGGTTAACGGAATCCCGGCAAAAAAAGTGGAAATCAGCTCTTCGATTTTAAAAATTTATTCAAGCAGTGTATTATCGAAAGACAGTGAAATTGTAGTCCGAATTGATACCAAAGCGATGATTAAAAACCCCGAAACGCCCGGAGATTTTGGCTTTCTAATCGGACAGTCAAACGAAACTTCTCCGCAAAATGTTTCGGTGACTATCAGACAGGGTATAACCAACCTCAATGTTATAGTGCAACCCGATACGTCGAATAGCAATGCTGTGTATATTATAAACTTCTATACTTCGCAAAACGGGGCTTTGAGCGGCCAGAATGGTGATTATATCACGGTTTCTTTCCCGCACGAACTTTCTTTTAGCAAAAGTACCATACCGCTTGACAGCGTTTTGATAAACAGTGTCAAACCGCAATCCGTAGAAATGAACAACAATATACTCACATTGCATATAGGAAAAAACACCGTAATTCCCGCAAACGGGTTTGTTTCCGTTCAATTTTCATTGGATGCCGGTATAGTAAACCCCTCTTTACCGGGTGAGTATTTCATTTCCGTACTTACCAATAAGGATCCGTTCTTCGTTAATACGGTTTACACAATCAAAGGAACTTCTATTTCCAATCTCGAAGTTTTTGTAAATCCGCGCATACAAAATGCTATCTCCGAAATTAAGATAAGTTTCATAACTTCCGCTGTTGGCATGCTTAACTCCGGAAAAGATAAGATTTTCGTAGAATTTCCCAAAGGATTTGTTTTAAGCAAAAATCCTGATTTTTCATCTGTTTCTGTAAACGGAATAAGTTGTAAAAATGGCACTTTTGATAAGAACTTGTTAACGATTACCGTTCCTGCTGATATAAAAAGCGGTGCTGTTACGGTGGAAATTAAAAAATCGTTTGGCATTAAAAATCCGTCTGCAAAAGGCGAATATGTTTTTGTGGTCTATACGTCAAAAGATCTTACTCCTCAGTCTTATTCAATTCAGATAGAGCCGTCCCATATCAGCGCTCCGATTGTAAAACTTACGAATTTCGGTGCCAAATCGGTAAGCGGTTACGATATTGAATTTTACACGGGTGCTGGCGGTGCCCTTTCAAAAGGAATTGATTCCGTTACGTTAATATTCCCGGAATCCGCCTCCGTTCCGCAAGCAATATCCGCAAAGAACATTACGGTAAATGGCATTAAACTTCTTTCAAGTCCGGTTATAAATTCCGATACCATGCTATTGAAAGTTCCTCTTGATATTGACTCCGAATCGGAAGTTAGCATAGCAATATCTCCGGATGCAGGTATCAGAAATCCGGTTGCAGGTGGTATTTACACCCTTTCGGTGTTTACTTCAAAAGAAACTACTCCGGTTATCTCTACCGGATTTGAAATCTCCATGTTGCCTCGCTCGTTTGCAAAAGTCATTCCTCCCAATCCCGATGGCAAGAACGGATATTATATTACTCATCCTTCCGTTACGCTTACGGCTGAAAGTCCGTCTGATCCAAATCCTGCTATATATTATTACTTTGACAATAACTCGCCTTCGTTATATTCGGGTGATAAAATTATTGTTCAGGATGGAATTCACACACTGCATTTTTATGCAATTGACCATAGCGGAAATAAAGAAAATAAGGTAAACTCGATTGAGTTTAAAGTAGATACGGTTCCACCGGAAATTACGATTATTGCGCCGACGGATACTTCTGTAAACGGGAAAAGCGTAAAATTAATCGGAAAAACGGAAAAAGGTGCCGCAGTTACCATTGACGGGGATAGTATTCCAGTGAAACCTGACGGAACATTTGAAACGATACTTATAGGAGACGGAAAAACGGTATTTAAAATAATTTCCACAGATATTGCCGGAAATAAAAATGAAAAAACAGTAACGATAACTTTTAATAATAGCGCTCCCATAAATCCACCGAGCCTTACCGTAACTTCCCCTCAAGACGGAACGATAGTGTATCAACAGAGCCTTGTTATTACCGGAAAAACCGATCCGGGTGCCGCTGTTGAAGTAAACGGTGAATCTGCAACCGTTGCCGAGGACGGTGCGTTTACCATTACAATTCAATTGAAAAACGGTGAAAATACGATTGACATTGTCGCGTCGAAAAACGGTAAAAATACCGAAAAGAAAATCAGTGTTAAATATATAAAAACCGTTTCCATGAAATTACAAATAGGCAACAAAAATGCCATAGTAAACGGCGAGGTTGTCACGTTGGACAGCGCACCGATCATTATTAATAACAGAACGCTGGTGCCGCTTAGATTTATCAGTGAATCTTTCGGTGCCGATGTGAAGTGGGATCCCGTTCTGAGAGTTGTTCAAATTGAGTTCAATGGGACAACGATATTGCTTCAAATCGGAAATAAATACGCTTCGGTAAACGGGAAAAAAGTGGTATTGGATTCGCCTCCTCAGATAATAAACGGGCGAACTATGGTTCCTCTCAGATTTATTGTAGAATCGTTTAAAGCGAAAGTTGTTTGGGATCAGAATACGCAGACGATAACAATAACGTATCCGTAAAATTTTAAGCGGGGCTAAGCCCCGCTTTATTCTTCCGTATTTATTTTGTAGTCTCTAATTTTGTTGAACAGGGATTTTCTTGAAATTCCGAGTAGTTTTGCGGCTTTTGTCTTATTACCATTTGATTTTTTCAACGCTTTTATAATCATTTCTCTTTCGAGTTTTGCTATCGCTTCGGGAAGAGGAATCAGATTGCCACCGTCCGGATCTTTTATCTTTGTTTCTTTTTCTTTTTCGGTATTGTTATTTTCTTTGTTTTTATACCATTTAATGAGAGCGGGAGGCAGGTGTTCTTCCAATATGAGAGGGGCGGACGTAATAATTACTCCGCGCGCTATCGTGTTTTCCAACTCCCTTACATTACCCGGCCAATCGTAATCCATGAAGATTTTCATTACTTCTTGTGATACGCCTTGAACAACTTTGCCGTATTTCCTCGAATATTTAGAGATAAAATGATTGACAAGAAGAGGTATGTCTTCCTTTCTTTCCCTCAGCGGAGGGATCGTAATGGTAACAACATTTAATCTGTAGTAAAGATCTTCTCTGAACTTCCCTTCTGCAACCAATTGCTCGAGATTTCTGTTCGTTGCGGCCAAAACCCTTGCATTGGAAACAAGTGTTTCATGTCCCCCTACTCTTTCAAACGTTTTCTCCTGCAAAATTCTAAGCAATTTTGCTTGCAATGTGAGCCCCATATCGCCTATTTCATCAAGAAATATTGTTCCGTCCTTTGCCTGCTCAAATTTTCCTATGTGTCTTGCTATAGCATCCGTAAAAGCACCTTTTTCATGGCCGAACAGTTCGGATTCAAGCAAATTCTCCGGTATTGCGGCACAGTTTACCACTATAAACGGTTTTCCTCGTCGTTCGCTGTGCAGATAAATTGCCCTTGCAACCAATTCTTTTCCTGTTCCGCTTTCGCCGCGTATCAAAACCGTTGCGTCCGAGTCGGCAACTCTTCCGATTGCCTTGTACACTTCTTGCATTTTTTGCGATTCACCGACAATTTCGTCTTGCTTGTATGTTTTACCCGAACCTATGCTCTTAACGTTTGAGGATAATTCTTTTAGTTCTATTGCTTTACGTACTTTTATTTTAAGCTCGTCTATGTCAAAGGGTTTCGTAAGGTAGTCGTAAGCACCTTTTTTCATCGCTTTTATTGCGATATCGGAACTTCCGTAGGCCGTCAAGAATATCACGGGCAGGTCGGGTGCAATTTCCCTGATCTTTAAGAACGCTTCCATTCCGTCCATTACCGGCATTCTTACATCCAAAAGTATGCAGTCGGGATAACTTTTTAGAGTGGCGTCCACTGCCTTTTTTCCGTTATCCACTTCTATTACGGAATAATCTTCTTCGGATAATATTTCCTTTAACAGACTCCTAACATTTTCTTCGTCATCCGCAATTAAGATCGTGTATTTTTTTAATTTCATATTCTCACCTCTTTATGCCGGCAAATAAACGCGGAACGTTGTACCTTTTCCTATGGCACTCTCAACTTCGATTTTCCCGCCATGTTCTTTTACCACTCTATATACAATGGCAAGTCCCAAACCTGTGCCTTCCGCTTTTGTCGTGTAGAACGGGACGAAAATGTGCTCTATCTGATCTTTGCTCATGCCCTTACCGTTGTCGGATACGGTAATTTTTACAAATTCGTTTTCTTTTTCACACTTTATCGCAATTTTTCCGTTATCTTCAATTGCCTGAATACTGTTTATAATAAGATTCAGGAAAAGCTCTTCGCATTTTTTCTCGTCCGCCATGAGTTCTACTTCTTCGCATTGCACGTTGAATTTAACATTTTTGTCTCCGGCAAATTGTTTTGAAAGAGATACGATTTGTTCGAAAAATTTTGGAATATTTACTTTAACCTTTTTTAAGGGTGTCGGTTTACCGTAATTTAGCAAATCTTTTACGATTTTGCTTAGCCTATCCGTCTCCCTTAAGATCGGTTCTATGTATTTTTCTTCCGGTTTGCCTTGCAATTTCTTCTGGAGAATTTGTGCAAATCCTTTTATCGAAGTGAGCGGATTGCGCACCTCGTGAACTACGCCTGCAGTAAACATTCCGAGCGTTCTGAGGGCTTCGTTTCTCTGCGATTCTTCAATATTTCGTTTCAAACTTTCCGCCATTGTGTTTATCGAATTTGCTATATCTCCGATTTCACCGGTGAATTTCGGCATTCTGTAGTCAAGGTTTGTTTCGAGAATTTTTAACCCCTTCTTGATTTTTACAATTTTAAATG
>Ga0256833_1000657_pt1 | contig 26628 bp, 28 predicted proteins | sample 356284metaG_FD_190535 | JGI IMG/M metagenome (GOLD analysis project Ga0256833, IMG submission 190535) | Hydrothermal vent microbial communities from Mid Atlantic Ridge, Atlantic Ocean - 356-284 | ecosystem: Environmental > Aquatic > Marine > Hydrothermal vents | place: Atlantic Ocean: Mid... | reverse complement strand
CTATTTCGGCAGCCGGAGAGTTTGGCTGTACAACTCCTACCGTAGGGGTAAGTGCATTGGCTCCCATAAGAGCGATCGCATAGTATAAAAAGAAGGCGAGCATGAAGTTGAAAAAGGGACCTGCAAGGAGTATGAATATTCGCTGCCAAGGCGGTTTTACGTTGTAGCTATCAGGATCGTAGCTCACTTTTGTAGGGTCGGCGTCGTCTTGGCCCTTCATCTTCACATACCCTCCAAGCGGTATGGCGCTGAAGGCGTACTCGGTATCTCCAATCTTTTTCGAAAAGAGTACCTTCCCGAAACCTATCGAGAAGCGCTCCACACGCACGCCGAAAAACCTCGCCGCAAGGAAGTGTCCCAGTTCATGGAAAAAGATGAGAAAAGATAGTATCAGAAGCGAGACAAGTATGCCCATTATCGTCCTTTGGCGTAATCTCGGATATACTCATATCCGCTAAAAAGCGTAATCGCGACCGCTATCCAAAGCAGAAGCGTACCGCCGGGCCAATCCATGATCAAAAAGCCTATCGCGATCATCTGGGAGACCGTTTTTATTTTTCCCGCCATAGATGAGGATACATCTCTACCTTCACCTACCGCCATGACCCTGAGCCCTGTTATGAAAAACTCCCTGCTCAAAATAAGAAATATCGCCCAAACATCCGCTCTGCCCAAAACGACAAGACCCAAAAAGGCTGCAAGCGTAAGCATCTTGTCCGCAAGCGGGTCTATTATCTTTCCAAGGGTCGTTATCTGGTTGAACATTCTTGCTATATAGCCGTCAAAAAAGTCGGTGACACTTGCAAGGACAAACACAAGAGCCGCAAAGTAATTTAGCCAGCTCTCATGTATTCCTTGCAAAAACTCACCCTCTCTTCCGACAAGAAGCCAAAGAAGCAGCGGAGCCATAAGAAGGCGTAAAAAGGCCAGGATATTGGGAAGGTTGAGGATCATTGAAAAGATGTGCCTCCGTCTATAACGATGGTTTGCCCGGTAAGCCATGAGCACTCGTTGGTGCATAGAAACCAGCACATTCCCGCAAGATCTTCAGGAACCCCCATGCGGTTGAGAGGAGAACGCGCTACGACTTCAGCTTTTACCTCTTCGTAGTTTGGAAAGGCTTTTAAAGCGTCCGTATCTATCGGGCCGCCGCTGACGGCATTGACCCTGATACCCTTTTCTCCAAGTTCGGCTGCCGCATACTTCACCATAGTTTCTACTGCAGCTTTGTTCGTGCCGTGGCCGGCATAGTTTGGAGTGTATACAAGATTTCCGGTGGAGCTTAGCGATATTATGCTGCCGCCTCCTACCTTCTCCATCCGTTTTGCCGCCTCCTGAGCTCCTACTACAAAAGCCGTTACGGTAGCCGTATATATGTTGTTCAAACCTCTAGGCTTAAGGCGCATGAAGGGGCCGAAGCCGCCCACAACCGCTCGTCCCGATATGATGGCGTTGGAGATGAAGTAATCTACGCGCACAAAATCCTCATCTATCAACTTGAAAAGATCTTTGTAAGTTTCCGGCTCGAGAATATTGAGCTGGTATGGCACAGCTTTTACGCCATACCTCTCTTTGACATCTTTTGCGATATTTTCCGCCTCTTCGGCATTTGAGTTGTAGGTAAACGCTATATCGGCTCCAGCTTCGGCGAACCTGTACAAAATAGCCTTGCCTATTCCTCTTGTAGCACCGCTTATGACAAGTGTCTTACCCTTCATACTTTCACATTGACTCATTAAATTCGTCTCCTTGATATTTTATATTTTAGATACCCTAAATTTCCGGGATCTCATACCTTTTTACTACACTCTCGATGAGCTCCATATTCTCCTTCGCAGGAGTCGTAAGCGGAAGCCTGTACTCAAGAGTCTCAAGAAGCCCCGCAATATACATAGCGGCTTTTATAGGGATCGGGTTGCTCTCAATGAAGAGAACTTTGTTTATATCGTAAAGTCTGTCGCTGATCGCTTTCGAGGAGGCAAAATCACCCTCCTGGGCGGAGTGGATAAGGTCGGTTATAAGATTTGGGAGGAGGTTGGACGTTACGGAGATACATCCGTTGCCGCCTGTTGCCATTATAGGGTAGTTTATCGCGTCGTCTCCGCTGATCACCGCAAGATTTGGACGTTTTGCCTTCAAAAGGAGTGTTCTCTCCATAGAGCCTGTAGCCTCTTTTATAGCGTATATGTTGGGAACATCGTCAAAGAGTCTAAATACCGTCTCAGGCTCTATATCAAGAGCCGTTCTGCCCGGAACATTGTATAGCATCACCGGTATCTCAATCGATTCGGCTATCGCTCTGTAGTGCCTGTAGATACCTTCCTGGGTCGGTTTGTTGTAGTAGGGACACACCGTAAGAATCGCATCGGCACCCGCAGCTTGAGCGAACTGCGCCAGATCCACCGCCTCCATCGTGGAGTTGCTGCCTGCACCGGCGACCACTTTTACGTTGGTGCCTTTGCATACGTTTACGGCAGTCTCTATACACTCTTTATGCTCGGTGTGAGAGAGTGTAGCGCTCTCACCGGTAGTTCCTACCGGAACGACTGCATCTATGCCGTTGGCGATCTGCCTTTGGATCAGTTTCGCATACTGCTCATGGTCTACTTTTCCGTTTTTAAAAGGAGTAACAAGAGCCGTCATGGCTCCGATTATCGGTTCACTCATTTTTCACCCTTTCTCAAAATTACTGTAACGGATCTATCTTTCAGAAGATACTTTTCAGTGACTCTCTTTACATCTTCGGTCGTCAATCTCTCTATGCTATCTTCATATTTCAAAAGGGGCTCAAGATCCCCTCTTGCGAGGTAAGCCCCAAAGAGGTCGGCTACGTTGCTGGAGCTCTCCATACTGAAAATGAAGTCTGCTTTGGTGTTGGTTTTAACCTTTTTGAGCTCCTCTTCGGTCACTCCCTCTTTTTTGATCTTCTCTATCTGCTTCCAAATCTCCTTCTCCACCTCTTCGGCACCGACACCCGGGTTGCAGACTGCCAGAAAGAGAAAAATACCGGGGTCTTTCTGCTCGAGATTGTAAGCATAGAGCTGGTTCACCATCTTCTTCTTGTCTACAAGCTCTTCTATGAGCCTGCTGCTTTTACCGTGGCTCAGAAGTTCGCTTAGAGCCGAAAGTGCCGGCTGGTCAGGGTCCTGAAAATTCGGTATGGGAAAAGATATCGCCACCATCTCCACTTCGCTCTCTTTATATATCACGACTCGCTTAGGACCATCCGGCTCGGGCTCTATCTGATGCACTTTCGGTATATCGCAACAGTTTTCGATTTTACCGAATCTCTTTTTGACCGCCTCAAAAACCTCATTTGGCTCGATATCGCCCGCAACAACGATGATAGCGTTCTTGGGCTGGTAGTATGTTTTGTGAAACTCTCTGATATCCTCTATAGTCCAGTTCAGAATATCTTTCATAAACCCTATCGGAGTCCAGTGGTATGGGTGGTAGATGTATGCATTGTTGAAAAGCCTGAAATAGAGATAACCTATAGGATTGTTGTCGGTTCTCCATCTCCTCTCTTCGGCCACCACTTTTCTCTCAGGCTGAAACTCCTCATCTTTGAGTGAGAGATTTTCCATCATCTCCGCAAAGAGAGAGAGGGAGCGGTCCAGATTTCTCGAGGCGCTCTTGATGAAGTAGTGGGTATAATCGAAGCCGGTAGATGCGTTGTCCACACCCCCGAACCTCTTCACTATCTTGTCGAACTCCCCGGCTTGAAGGTTTTCCGTGGACTTGAAGTTCATATGCTCAAGCATGTGAGCTATTCCGCTTTTGCCCATAACCTCGTTTCTGCTTCCAACTTTGTAGAAGATGTCGGTAGTGATGACGCCGCTCTCGTTCTTCAGAGGTATCACTACGACCTCCAGGCCGTTTTTCAATCTTTTAGAGTAGTGTTTGGGCAGAGTACTCGCCATTAAAACTCCTGTTATCAGTGTTGTTATCGTAAAAAAGAGAAAGAGTCTTCTCATCTTCTGTCTGCTCCTACAGCTTCGCTTATGTGGGAGAAACCATCTTTTTCAAGCAGCTTCAAGAGTGTCCTATTTATGGTACCTGCCAGCTCGGGACCCTTGAAGATAAGTCCGGTAAGAACCTGAACAAGACTCGCACCTGCACGGATGCGTCTGTAGGCTTCATACCCGCTATCTATACCTCCGACGGAGATCAGAACCGTTTTTTTGTAAAGCTCTTCCGCTACCGCATCGAATATTGCAAAACTCTTATCTTTCAAAACCCTGCCGCTTATGCCGCCGACCTCTTTCGGCTCTCTTACTAGAGTATAGTCTATACTCGTGTTGGTAGCTATGATACCGTCGGCTCCCGCCTCAACCGCTTTGGCACAAAGATCGACAGCTTGGCTACTCTCCATATCGGGGGCAATTTTAAGAAGGATAGGCTTTGTTGTCAAAGATTTGCCCATCTTGAAAAGGGCTTCTATGAACTTTTCGTTCTGCAGGTCGCGAAGTCCGGGCGTGTTAGGTGAAGAGATATTTATGACCAGATAGTCGCACAGATTTTGAAAGACCCTTATACCGTGTTCATAGTCTCTGAGCGCCTCACTTTCGGGAGTCACTTTGTTTTTACCTATATTGACCCCTATCGGAGTGACGTAAGGGTAACGTTTTTTCAACCTTCTCTCCATATAGAGACTTCCTCTGTTGTTGAAGCCCATCGCGTTTTGTAGCGACTCCTCATCTATATGACGCCACAATCTTGGCGTAGGATTTCCCGGCTGAGGCTTCGGTGTCACGGTACCTACCTCGGTGTAACCGAAACCGAGTGCAGTCATAGAGCGGATCAGCTCCCCATCTTTGTCGAAGCCGGCGGCAAGTCCGACCGGATTTAAAAAAGTTCTGTTGAAGAGCTCCTGATGAAGCCTTTTGTCCTCTACGAAGTTTTTTTTCGTCCATGGGTTCAACAGTTGCGGAACCGTTTCGCCGATTTTTAGTCCAGAGACTACAAGGTGGTGTGCGTACTCCGGGTCGAGCTTAAAAAAGAGGGGTTTGATCTTTTCGTAATCCATCGTCTTAAATTCCAACTCTTTCTATAAAATTGGCTTGATTATACTGAAAATGGGGTAAGGAGAGCTTTAACCGGAATATTGATAGACTTTGAAAATGGCAATATTAGTTAATATCAATCCTGCTTCCCTCTATTTCGATACAATAAAAGAAGAGAAAAAGAGTTCCAAAGGGTTGTCTATGATCGTCAAAGAGCGTTTCGAACTTTGTTAAGAAAGAAAAAGAGTACAATAAAATAAAAACTTAATTTTAGATACTCTTTACTCCGCCTTCTCCCAAACGGTGCCATCAGGTGTATCCATAAGCTGAATACCGACTCTTGCAAGCTCGTCTCTGATGGCATCGGCTTCTTTGAAATCTTTTCTCTTTTTCGCTTCGTTTCTCTTTTTGATAAGCTCTTCTATCTGCTCTATCTGCTCCTCGCTCATACCGATGCGAAAATATTCATACGCATCTTTACCGCCGATACCGAGAATCTCGAAAATAGATTCGATATTCGCTACGACACTCTTTTTGAAGTTTCTATCTTTAGGGTTTGCATCCAGGTGCTCGTTGGCAGTCGTAACCATCTCATCTATAACCGCAAGTGCGACGGAGATGTTTAGGTCGTCAGAAAGTGCTTCAAGAAGCGCTCTTTTGAACTTCTCCTCCGGCACGGATGGCTTGACGCCGTATAGCCGTTTTTTGAGCCTGTAGAGTTTGTCGAGCCTCTTTTTCGAAGAGAGAAGATCCTCCTCGTTGAAGTTGAAGTCTATTCGGTAGTGGGTTGAAAGAAGATAAAACCTTAAAATTTCACCCTCATATACCTTCAAAGCATCCTTTACATAGAAACTGTTGCCAAGGCTCTTGCTCATCTTTTCCCCGTCTATGTTGACAAAGCCGTTGTGCATCCAGTACTTTGCAAGTCTTCTGTGAGTCGCGCATCGTGTCTGTGCCGCTTCGTTTTCGTGGTGAGGGAAGAAAAGGTCGGCTCCTCCTCCGTGAATATCTATGGCGTATTGGCTATCTTTGTAGGCAAGGTAAGCCTCTATCATAGCCGAGCACTCTATATGCCAGCCGGGGCGTCCCCTTCCGAAAGGTGAGTCGTAGCAGACGTCATCTTTTTTGCAGGCTTTCCAGAGAGCGAAGTCTCTTGGATGGCGCTTCCCCTTTTCGTGCTCTATCCTGGAGATGCTCTCCTCCTCATCGGTGCAGCGGTGGGAGAGTGAGCAGTACTCTCTGTCTTTTGAAGTATCGAACCAGACCGTTCCCTCTTCATCCTGGTATGCACACCCGTTCTCAAGGAGTTTTGCCACCATTTTGACGATCTCCTCCATCGATTCGGTCGCTTTTGGCGCAAGATCGGCCTTTTCCACTCCCAAAGCCGCCATATCTTTGAGGTAATGTTCCGTATATCTTTTCGTGATACTCCCTATGGGTTCTTTCGTCTCCAGCGACTTTTTGATTATTTTGTCGTCGATATCCGTTATGTTTCTGGCAAACCGCACACGGTAACCCAGAGCCTTCAACGTTCGCTTCAGAAGATCGAATGCGATGGCGCTTCTGGCATGTCCCAGGTGGGCGTCGTCGTAAACCGTAGGGCCGCAGACATATATGCGAACCTCGTTGTCGTTAATGGGTTCGAAAGGTACTTTTCTCTTTTTTACCGAATCAAAGATAACCATCTAAAATCACCTTCAGCCCCCATGCCGCAAGAGCGCAAACCGTTACGAACCCGAGCGAGAGGGGCGCATTTTTTGAGCGCATTATATCCAAAAAGATATCCGCACCCACCGCCTTGAGCGTAAGAAGAAAGAGAGCCCACCCTCCAAGCGTGCTTGCAAGCGCAAGTCCGGGAGCTTTCATAGGGTAGATCAGAATCAGGGAAAAGATAATGTTTAAACCGAGCGATTTGGCCGCTATCTTTGCCGCATCGCTCTGCCTGTGTGTGGCATATAACCAAAGAGAGAAGAGTTTTGCAAGACCGAAAGGGAGAAGTCCTGCAAGATACATGACCAAAACGGCAGATGTGTTTGCGCTGTCGTGTGCGTCGAAAGCGCCTCTTTCAAAGAGTAGCTTCACAATCTCTTCAGAGAGAATCACACCTATCGCACTTGCACCGCCCAGAAGTGCAACAAGCAGCCAAAAAACCCTTTTAGACTCATTTTTCGCATTCTCGACCAGACCCTTTTTAAGAAGCTTGCTTACGGTAGGAAAGAGCGCTACGGAGGCTGCAGTTGCAAAAAGTGCCAGCGGAAGCTGAAAGAGCCTGTTCGCATAGAAGAGATAGCTGATGGAGCCGCTTACGAGAAAAGATGCAAGCCACGTATCTATGAAGGATGAAACCTGTGCGGTGGAGTTTCCGAGAACGGAGGGGAAAAAGGAGCGGCTGAACTTTTTCAGCTCTTTTTGGACCAACTCTTTTTTGCGGTTCAGATGGTAGATGCCGGCAAACAAAACTTTGCAAACCCCTTTTCTGCCTGCGGTCCAAAGATGCAACAGAAGCTGCAGGAGTCCCCCTATAAGTACGGAAAAGCTTAGAGCGTAGACTATCTTTTCGGGCTCTTCATGCCTGAAGAGTACCAGAGCGGTTATCATCGATAGATTAAGAAGCGCCGTCGAAAAAGCGGTCGTCGCGAAGTGCTCTTTGTACTGAAGCAGTGCCGAAAGGAACGTAACGAGAAATATGAAGTCGAGATAGTAGAAATTTATGGCGACAAGGGGAGCGGCGGCGGCAACGGCCTCTTCGCTGAACCCCAGCGCTATAGCTCTGGTTACCTCTTCACTGAAAAGGGTAACCAGAAGCGACGCCGCCATAAGGAAGAGAAAGAAGCGTATCAAAACGGCAACGGCAAAGAGGCTCTTGTTTTTGGAAGCTATGAAGGTGGGCATGAAACTCTGAACGAAAGCACCCTCCGCAAATATTCTACGAAACAGATTCGGGAGTTTGAAAGCGACGAAGAAAATATCCGAATATATGTTCGCTCCAAGGACCGATGCCGTCAGAAGGTCGCGTACAAAACCGAAAATGCGCGACACCAAAATACCGGCACTATTGGTGAAGATGGAGCTAAAACGCATAGTTGGACAACCTTTTTGAAGCGTAGGTGGCGACGATTGATGATATTTTAACGATTATTAGATAAAATATAGATATTTTTTGTCGGCCAAGATGCCGTAATCTAGTGCAAAAAGAGAGAAACAATGGGTTTTTTCGACAAAGTTTTTGGTAGTGAAAAGAGTGAAGAGAACAAAAAAGAGCCTTCATCTAAAAGCAGTTTTACACCGGTCGTAGTCACTACCGAAAACGTTGCGCAAACTCTTCACGATACAGCTTTGAAATATAAGATAAGTTCCCATTCGCTAGATATTAGACTTCTGTCGGTCAAAACACTCATAAAGATGGACCCTAAAGAGGAGGAGTGGATAGAGCTCGAAGAGGGGGAGTGGGAGAAGTTCAACAAACCAGAGATTCTTTTAAACCAAGATTTCCAGATAAAGCAGAGTTACGAGATAGAGATATTTCCATACAAAGAGGAGCCCTGGAAAAGCGACCTGTTGCTGCATATCGCCTCCAATAAAGAGAAAAACAGAGTAGTCTGCACCATTAAAGCGGGTTCCATAATAAGAAAGAGTGAAAACCTCAAATCCAAAATCAAAAACCTTATCAGAGGGAAGTTGGTCCGCTCCCGTATACTAGTAGGACTTTGGAACGTAAACTACGACTCCGCCATAGATGATCTAATAGCAAAAGCTCTTGTGCAGGAGCAGTATATAGTGCCCGATGATGTAACTTTCGACATATGCGTCTGCTACGCTTCCCAGCAGCCTGTAAACGACGAGCTGATACTCCACTACAAAACCAAAAATGAAAATATAGATGAGAGCGGTAGGGTAGACCACTCCAAACGAGGCTTCATACAGGCGGTCGAGAAGGGTGAGGTCGTCATAGAGTACATCAAACCGCAGCCGGGGAAACCGGGGCGCAACTGCCAGGGAACGTTCATCCCGGTGCCGGAACCCCTAGAAAAGTTCAAACCGGAATTCAGGGTAAGCGATATGATAGAGGTTATAGAAGATGAAAAGCATATACTCTATCGCGCCAAAAAGGGTGGATACGTAGTATTCAAAGAGAACACTTACGATATTCAGGATTCGATGGAGATAGACGAAGTAAGTTTCAAAAAAACCGGCTCCATAGATGCGGGAGTAGAGACGGATGTTAAGCTGCATATCAGCGAATCGGACCATATGAAAGATGCGATCGGCACCGGTGTGGAGGTGGAGGCCACGGAGGTCAAAGTGGAAGGAAACGTGGGCGCTTCGGCCATAGTTACGGCAGAAGAGGTCGTTATAGGCGGGCAGACTCACCAAAGCAGTAAAATAGTCGCCAAAACCGCGAAGATAAATGTCCATAGAGGATACATAAAAACTTCCGAAGATTGTGAGATAACACGCCTTGAAGGCGGAGTAGTGGAAGCTAAAAAAGCGAAGATTTCGCAAGCCATAGGTGGTGAAGCAAAGGCGATAGAGGTAAATATCGAAGTGATGGCATCGAACGTCAAGATATGTGCCGTATCGAAAATTGTCGTCGGCAAGATGCTTGGGGAGAACAACAAACTCGTTATAGACGCCTCCCAGATAGAGGCCTACCATGACGAAATAGTGGAGCTTGAAGAGAAAATTGTAAAGATCGAAAAAGAGCTCTCGAATCTGAAAGATATATATGAGCAGAAAAAGAGTATTCTCGAAAAGAGTGAGGGGGCGGTCAATACCCTTAAAAAGAGGATCATCGAAGCGAAAAGAAAGGGGCAAAAGCCTCAGCCTGCATTCGTCGCAAAAATAAGACAGTACCAAAAGCTTCTCGACGAAACCACCGAACTTTCAGGGAAGATCGCCGAAACGGAGCGCACACTCAAAGAGGTAAAAAGGAAGCTGCTGGCCTATCAGGATATGGTTATAAACAGTAAAATCATAAATTATGGCGAGTGGAAGGATTATACCGATATCGAGTTTCATCTGTTATACCCTCCAAAAACTCTTCAGTTCACTCCGAAAGCGGGGGAGAAGTCTCAACAGATATACCTGAAAAAAGTTGAGTCGGAAGATTCGGAGGAGGTAGACTACGAAATCGGTGTCAAAGAGGTGGAAAAAGAGTGATAATAGCAGTGATCGGGAAGGTGGTTAAAAAAGATCCCACCCATATACATCTATTGACGGCAGGAGGAGTGGTATATGAGATTTTCGTCTCACTTCACTGTAGTGGAGCCGTAACCGAGGGTGAAGTCAAACTTCATACGACCCATATAGTAAGAGAAGATGCGCAGCTTCTTTACGGCTTTTTGGACATCAACGAAAAGAGGATGTTCGATACGCTCATAAAGATAAACGGCGTTGGGCCGAAAGTGGCTATGGCCATCTGCTCGACCTTCACACCCGACTCTTTCGCACGTATCGTACAAAGCAGCGATGTTTCGATGCTCAAAAGGGTTCCCGGTATCGGTCCCAAAAGTGCAGGTCGCATACTTGTGGAGTTAGGCGATTTCAGCATCGAAAGCCTCGAGCCCGAAAGCAAGAGTGCGGCACGAACGGAAGCGGCCATGGCGCTCGAGAGTCTTGGGTTCAAAAAAGATGCAGTATCCAAAGCGCTTGCAGGCTGCAACTCGACGACAACCGAAGATCTCATAAAAGAGGCTTTGAAGAAGTTGAGCAGATAGATACCAATAAATAGATAGAGGAGAGACGTGAAATACGCAATACTTTTCGGAGGCGCCAGCTTTGAGCACGAGATAAGCATAGTCAGTGCCATAGCGCTCAAAAAGGTTCTAAAAAATATAGGTTCTTTCATCTTCCTGGATGCGGATGGAGATTTCTACCAAATAGCTGAAAAGAATATGAAGTCGACACATTTTAGCGAAGGTGGATACAAAAAAGAGGAGAAACTCACCATTACAAAAGGCGGCTTTCTGAAAAAGGGGCTCTTCAAAAGCGGTATGCTCGAAGGGTTCGATGTGGTCATCAACCTCGTTCACGGCGCCCAGGGTGAAGATGGTACATTGGCTTCGCTCCTCGATTTCTACGGTATAAAATATATAGGCCCCCGCAAAGAGGCTTCGGTTGTGAGCTTCAACAAATGGTTCACGAAGCTCTATGCGAAGGGTGTAGGGCTCAAAAGCGTAGAGTATATCTTGCTCGACATTAACCGAAAGAGAGAGATCCCTTTCGATCTTCCCGTGATCGTGAAGCCTCTGAGGCTCGGAAGCTCCATAGGAGTGAGCGTAGTGAAAGAGAAAGATGAGCTAGACTTCGCACTCGATGTGGCATTTGAGTTCGATGATGAAGTTTTGGTCGAACCCTTCATAGATGGTATCGAGGAGTACAATGTAGCAGGCTGCAAAACCGGTGAAGGGTGGTGTATCGGAACTATCGAGTCTCCCAAGAAAGAGGGCTTTTTGGACTTCGAGCAAAAGTATATGGATTTTTCAAGAACGGAGAGTATCGCAAATACCGATATAGATGAAGGGCTTCAAAAAGAGCTCGTCAACTCTTTCAAAAAGGTATATGCCAATCTTTTTGAAGGTGCACTCGTAAGGTGCGACTTTTTCGTAAAAGATGGTGAGATTTTACTGAACGAGATAAACCCGATTCCGGGATCTTTGGCGAACTACCTCTTCGACGATTTCAGTGAATGCCTGGACAAATTGAGCGGTTCACTCCCCAAAAAGAGAGTTATAAAGCCCGACTACGCATACATAGGGCTTGTACAATCTGCAAAAGGTCCAAAGACAGGAAGCGGCCGTTGAGACACTTTCTAAAAACCTATCTTCCCTACTACAAAGGGTACGGCCTCTATATAACGGCAGCCGTAATCGGCATGATACTCGCATCCGGTGCCACCGCCGCCATCGCCTATATAGTCAAGCCTTTGATGGATAAAATATTCGTAGAGCATAATGTAGAGATGCTATATATAGTACCGGCCTTCATCGTTTTGGCTTTTCTGGCAAAAGGGGTCGGAACCTTCATGCAGAGCTACGCTCTGAGCTACATAGGAATGGACATCATACGTAAGCTTCGCGACAGAATGCTCGCGCATATGATAAATCTCGATATGGATTTTCACTTCAGATACCATAGCGGGGAGTTGATAAGCCGCATAAGCAACGATATTTTGCGTATTCAAAACGCCATTTCGTCGGAGATGGCCGTCTTTTTGAGAGAGATTCTGACGGTTTTCGCTCTTCTTGGCGTCGTGATATACCAGAGTCCGAAACTTGCCCTCTACTCTCTTATCATCATACCTCTTGCCATCTATCCGGTAGAGGTGATCTCGAGAAAGATAAAAAAGCTCTCCCACACGGCACAGGAGCAAAACTCGGACCTTATCGCTTCGCTGTCGGAGATTTTCGCCAACTATGAGATGATAAAATCCTACAACGCCCAGCCCTACGAACTGGGCCGCTTCAAAGAGCATAACCGCCGCTTCTTCGAAACGAACATAAAGACGGTAAAAGTTCAGCAGATGCTTGTGCCTATTTTGGAGCTGGTAGCCGCAGTTGCGATAACTGCCGTCATCATCATAGGGGGTAGGGAGGTTCTCATCGAAAAGAGTATGACTACCGGTGAATTCTTCTCTTTTCTTACCGCCCTTTCGCTTCTCATAGACCCCCTTAGAAGAATCTCCGGCGCCTACAACCGTTTTCAGGACGCTATAGCCGCCAACGAGAGGATAGAGCAGATAATGAACTACAAGCCGATGATAGTAAGCGGCGAAAAGATGCTTGAAAGGGTGGAGAAGATCGCATTCAAAGGTGTGACTCTAAGGTACGGTGAAACGATAGCGTTAAGAGGTGTCTCTTTTGAGGCCCAAAAGGGTGAGGTCGTAGGACTGGTCGGTGACAGCGGCGGCGGAAAGAGCTCTATGGTAAATCTCATTTTGCGCTTTTACGATCCGGCGGAGGGGGTAGTGGAGATAAACGGTATCGACAGCCGTGAACTTGACGTAACCTCTTTGAGAAACAAGATAGCGATAGTCACCCAAAGAATATACATAAGCAACGACACTATAGCGGCAAATATAGCCTATGGAGTGGAGAACCCCGACCCCAAAAAGGTGGAGGAGGCTTTAAGGAAAGCGAATCTTTGGGAGTATGTAAAGAGCCTGCCTGAAGGTATATACACAGTTTTGAGCGAAGGCGGCACGAACCTCTCGGGCGGGCAGCGTCAGCGCATAGCGATAGCAAGGGCACTTTACAAAGAGCCCGATATTCTCATTTTGGATGAAGCCACCAGTGCTCTGGACAACAAAAGCGAAGCGGCCATAATAGAGACGATATACAGGCTGAAAGAGGATTTGATAGTATTCATGATCGCCCATAGGCTCTCCACCATAGAAAGGGCGGACAAGATACTGGTTTTCGAGCATGGAAACATCGTATGCTCCGGTACTAAAGAGGAGCTATCCAAAAATTGCGAAACATTCAAAAAACTATACCATATGGACAATAGATGAGCAAACCACCGGTAAAGTACGAGACTCTCTGGCAGAAGATCAAAGCCTGGTTCACCGCGATGATAACCGAACACAACTTCACCAACATATTTAGGCTGAACCTTCACAAAGTGAACGACAGGCTATACCGCTCGAGTCAGCCTACACCTTGGCAGCTCAAAAAGATCGTCAAAGATAAGGGGATCAAGACGGTGATAAACCTCAGAGGTACCCAGCCTCACAGTCCCGTCTATATGCTTGAGAAGATGGCATGTGAAGAGGCAGGGGTGAAAATGATAGACGTGGAGGTCTATTCACGTGATCTGCCCGACAGAAACCGGCTCGAAAGTATGGCGAAGGCTTTCGAAGAGGCCGAGTATCCGGTGCTGATGCACTGCAAAGCGGGAGCGGACAGGACGGGGCTTGCCGCCACCTTCTACCTCTACTGGAAGGAGGGGGTTCCCCTGGAGCAGATCGACCAGCTCAAATTTCTCCCGTACGGGCACATAAAAAGTTCAAATGCAGGCATCATCGACTTCTATTTCGAAGAGTTCAAAAAATATAAAAAAGAGCATCCCGATGCCGACATCTTCGAGTGGACCGAAAATCTGCCGCGAGAAGAGATGAAGAGGCGTTTCAAAGAGGAGAAGGAGAGTTTCATCTCCGACTTCATAAACAATGTTATTTTAAGAAGAGAGTAGCATGGCCGTAAAAGAGGTAGAGTACAGGGGTGAAAAGTTCAGAATCTCCTACGACATTCACAATCGTACAAACAGAAAAAGCATACTCTTTCTGCATGGATGGGGAAGCAACAAAGAGCTGATGAAACAGGCGTTCGGCGATGGGCTGGAGAGTTTTCGCCACATATACGTCGACCTTCCCGGATTTGGCAAAAGCGAAAACCTTACGGTTTTGGGCACCCATGACTATGCGGCGATAGTCGATGCCTTTATGCAGCAGATAGATACCGCTGCATATGCCGTTGTCGGCCACTCCTTCGGAGGAAAAGTGGCCGCTTTGCTGCAGCCTGAGAGATTGATACTTCTCTCAAGTGCCGGCATCGTTATGCCAAAACCTCTGAAAGTTCGTGCCAAAATCGCACTCTTCAAGCTTTTGAAGCCTTTCGGCGGCGATGAGCTTAGAAAGTTTTTCGTCTCGGCAGATGCGGCCGGAATGCCGCAAAATATGTACGAGACATTCAAGAGGGTAGTAGATGAGGATTTCAGCGGCACTTTCGCAGCATTCTTGGCCCCTGCACTTATCTGTTGGGGCAGTGAAGACAGAGCGACTCCGCTTGAAGCAGGCAGGAAGATCGCCGAAATCATGCCAAATGCCAAGTTGGAGATTTTCGAAGGTGACCACTACTTCTTTCTAAAACGTAAAAAAGAGGTGACAAAAAGGTTGGAGGCGTTTCTTGAAACGGTTTAGATGTATCGTAAAGGGCAGGGTACAGGGAGTCTGGTACAGAAAACATGTCGCAGAGGCGGCGAAAGCGGCAGGTTTCAGAGGTTATGTAAGAAACCTTACCGACGGCAGCGTAGTAGCCGTAGTAGACACTCCCGAAGAGTCGCTCGGTGAGTTCAAAGAGATCTTGAAAAAGGGGTCGCCAATGTCGCAGGTAGAGTCGATAGAGTGTGAAGAGATACCTTTTGAAGAGCCGTTTCACGAATTTGGGATAATAAGATGAGTTGGTTTCTTTTAATTTCGCATATATTGCTGGTCCTCTCACTCGGTTGGTATCTTGCAACGAACCTTCAGTGGTACAGTTACAAAATTGAGAGGGTGGTTCTGCACCACACCAAATACCACTGGCACATCATCTATTTTCTGATTCCGCTATTTGCATACTACTTTACCGGTATTTACTTCTGGATCTACTTCTATTTCGCCTATCTTCCGACTCTGTGGCTCTGGCACAAAAAGCTCGATAAAAAGCTGGTCCTAACCGGCCGCATAAAACGTTTTTTTGCACTGTTGCTCTCACTTACCCTTTTCCAGGATCTGCTCATGCTCGCCAGAGGAAGCGAGAGTTTCGGAGTCATTCTTCCACTTGCGGTCGCCGTTATAGGCTCGATGGCTATAGAGAAGGTGCTTATGCACGGCTACAAACTTGCCGCCAAAAAGAGGCTCGAAAGTATGCCCGATCTGATAGTAGTGGGTATAACGGCAAGTTACGGCAAAACAAGCATAAAGAATTTTCTGGCACAGATCGCCGGAAGAAAAATGAAGGTTTATGCCACTCCCAGAAGCGTGAACACGCTCGGTGGAGTAATAAAGGATATAAACGAGTCGCTGCCGGAAGATACCGATGTCTATATCGTCGAAATGGGCGCCAGAGGAGCTGGTGATATAGCCGAAATCACGAACTTCGTAAAGCCGCACTATGCCGTGGTGGGAGTCGTAGGACCTCAACATATAGAGTATTTCAAGACACTTCAGCACATTAGAGATACGAAAATGGAGATAGTGGCCAGCCCGAGACTAAAAAGAGCATGGGTACACAAATCTGCAAAGGTCAAACCAAACGAAAAAGTAAAGATCTTCGGCGATGAGATAGAGAGTGTGAAAGCTACGCTGGAGGGTGTCGAGTTCGATCTTGCTTTGGGGCCAAAGAGTCTGCATGTGCAAATTCCCCTGCTTGGTGCTTTCAACGCCGTAAACGTTACGGCTGCACTTCATGTCGCTAACGATCTTGGCCTTCCTTACGAGGAAGCTGTTTCCTACGCAAAAGAGCTGAAGCCTGTAGAGCACAGGCTTCAGCGCATAGATGCCGGCGGCAAGATCATCATAGATGACAGTTTCAACGGTAACGTAGAGGGTATGCTCTCATCCTTCGAGCTGGTTTCTCAGTATAAGGGCAGAAAGGTTCTGATTACGCCGGGGTTGGTAGAGAGCGATGTGGAGCTAAACGAAAAAGTGGCCAAAAAGGCGGATGAAATATTCGATCTTATCATCGTTACTTCCAAAATCAACCGTCCTATTTTCAAAAAGTACGTCGACAAAGAGAAGCTGCAAATCCTGGAAGATAAATCCAAAATGGAGCAGATACTGGCAGAAAAGACGGCTCCGGGCGATCTCATACTCTTTGCAAACGACGCACCGAGCTTCATATAAAGGAAGAAGATGCAAGAACCAAAAGGGACTCTTTTAAAAATCTCCTTCTACATAGACGAGCTGAGCAAATGGGCCGGTACGGTTGGTGCCATAGCTGCCATCTTCCTTGCACTCTTAATAGTTTACGACGCCTCTATGAGATATATTTTTCATGAAGGTTCCGTCGCACTCCAGGAGTTGGAGTGGCACCTTTTCGATATTCTCTTTCTTCTTGGACTCTCATACGCTTTGAAGCATGACAAACATGTCAGAGTCGACATACTCTACAGTAGATTCTCACCGCGTACGAAAATATATGTACATATCTTCTCTATGCTCTTTTTTGTCGTACCGTTGGCTCTTTTGGTGGTATGGTTCAGCTGGGACTTCACTCTTCAAAGCTTTCTTCAAAATGAGGCGAGCCCTGATCCGGGCGGATTATGCTGCCGCTATATCATAAAGTCTTTCATACTTATCTCTTTCGGACTGCTTCTGCTGCAGGCGATAAGCGAAACGATAAAGGCTATTTACAGGCTCGGGAGTCTGAGATGATCGGAATGCTGATGTTTCTTGCCGCACTCGTTTTTCTGCTTCTAGGAGTGCCTGTTGCCTTCGCTTTCGGGGGAGTCGCCATCCTCTTTGCCATCCTCTTTCCATGGGATGTCGGGCTGCAGGTTTTCGAGCTGCTCCCTTTTAGAATATACGGCATCATGCAGAACTTCACATTGATGGCAGTACCTCTTTTCATTTTCATGGGCCTTGTGCTGGAAAAGTCGAAAATGGCGGAAGATCTGCTCGAGTCTATGGGAAGGCTCTTCGGTCCCGTGCGCGGAGGGCTTGCCATCTCCACCGTACTCGTAGGGGCTATTCTTGCCGCAAGTACAGGCATAGTAGGAGCTAGCGTAGTCATGATGGGTCTTATAACGCTTCCTATTATGCTAAAGCACCGCTACTCTCCATCTCTTGCAAGCGGTACCATAGCGGCAAGCGGAACTTTGGGGCAGATCATACCCCCTTCCGTGGTTCTCATAGTCCTTGGCGATGTGATGTACGTAAGCGTCGGTGATCTTTTCAAAGCGGCCGTCGTGCCGGGGCTGCTCCTTGTCGCTCTATACGTTTTGTACATTCTCGCTCTCTCCTGGCTGAAGCCGCAGACCGCTCCTGCTATGGAGAGTTGCGGCAAACCCTACGCCGCTCTTTTATTGGAAGCTTCAAAAGCCATAATTCCTCCTCTTCTGCTTATCGTAGCAGTATTAGGGTCGATTTTCGCCGGTATTGCAAGTCCCACGGAGTCGGCTGCCGTAGGCGTCGTCGGTGCGATCATATTGACCGTCGTGAAAGGAACCTTTTCGTGGGAGATTCTACGTTACGCCTCTTTGGAGACGGTGAAACTGAGCGCTATGATATTTATGATACTCATAGGCGCCACCGCATTCAGCCTCGTCTTCAACGCATTCGACGGAGGAGAGTTCGTACACGCCTTCTTTACCGAAGATATAGGCAGTATGTGGGCGTTCGTTCTAATATCTATGGCCGTAATCTTCGTTCTCGGTTTTTTTGTCGACTTCATAGAGATTGCTTTCATAGTCGTCCCAATTCTTGTACCTATAGCGGCCAGCTTCGGCATAGACCCTATCTGGTTCGCCGTTTTGATAGCTATGAACCTGCAGGCCTCCTTTCTTACGCCCCCTTTCGGTTTCGCACTCTTCTATCTCAAAGGTGCAGCGGGCGACAAAGTGGCTACCAAAGATATTTACAAAGGCGTCATACCTTTCATACTTCTACAGCTTACGGCTCTGGCTATAATAATGGTCTGGCCGAAGCTTATCTACTGGGGAGGGGGGTGAGAGTTAAAAAATAAAAATTAAAAATTAAAAATTAAAAGTTGAGAGTTATGAGTGAAAGGAGGGGTGATGGAGTATCTTTATGCTCCCTGGAGGAGCGAGTACATAACCGAAAGCGAAAAGGTAGAGGGGTGTGTCTTTTGCAACATAAGCGAAAACCCGCAAAAGGATGAAGAGTTTCAGGTTTTATACAGAGACGATCTCTGTTTTATAGTCATGAACAGATACCCGTACACTCCGGGACACTTCATGATAATACCCCATAACCACACCGACTCTTTGGAGTCGCTGCCTTCAAAAACGTGGCTAAGGATGACTCTTCTTGCTCAAAAGGGTGTAGATATGCTAAAAAACGGCTTCGGTGCAGAGGGGGTCAATATAGGTATGAATCTCGGCGCTGCAGCCGGTGCCGGCATAGCGGAACATATTCATCTTCACCTGGTACCACGTTTCAGCCGAGATACCAATTTCATCACGACGGTAGGCAATACAAGGGTCTACAGTGTAGATTTTGTACAAATATACAAAAAGCTTAAAAGTATGAGCGAAAACTACTTCAAGGATATAGAGTGAGAGCCCACAAAAAGCCCGACTTCGACTACAGTTTCGATCTTGACCGAGAGCTTGAGAACATTAGAGAACATAGAAAAAAAAGGGGAAGAAGCATCCCTCGAAAAACTTCAAAAAATCTCCTTATCGCTACATGGAACCTTACGAACTTCGGACTCCAAAAGCGTGAAAAACCACATCTTCATCTAATGGCCGAAATAATGAGACCATTTGATATCGTCGCTTTTCAGGAGGTTTCGGACAACCTTGAGCAATTTTACGAACTTCACTCCTTTTTAGGTGAAGAGTGGGGCTACTTCTTTACCGACATCGCCGGAAACAATGAGCGCCTCGGATATCTGTTTCGCAAAGGCAGAGTAGAGCCGACCGGCCTTGCCGCCGAGCTGGCCATGAGGGGATATGAGCGTTCGAAAATCGTCGTAGAGGGAATGGAGCCTGAAGAGGGACCATTCACCGGTTTCAATCGAAATCCATTCATGGCAAGCTTTAGAGCCGGAGATTTCGAATTCAGTATCGTGAATGTTCATCTCTACTGGAGCAATATCGCTATCAGGCGACTCGAGACGAAAGCACTGGCTAAGTGGGCGAAAAAGAGGGTGACTCAGATGGGCCCTCCAAACAACGACATAATTCTGATAGGAGATTTCAATATGCCTCATGTCAGACCCGGCGATGATATTTACGACGAGTTGGCAGCCTATGGCCTCACACTGCCCAAACATACGACAAACCTTGTAGGTACGAATCTTGCAGGTGACAACGATTATGACCAGGTTGCCTTTTTCCCGAGCAGAACGGATGAGGAGTTTTCAGGAAAAATGGGAGTTTTCGACTTTGACAACGCTCTTTTCAAAGATCTTTGGAGTGGCTCATCTAAACAGCAGAAGAGGCGTTTTTTCCAGTATATCCGCTACTATATAGCGGACCATCGACTGCTCTGGGCCGAATTCAAACGGTAAACTTGAAATCTACGGACCGAAACTTTTCGAAACAGTTCTCATAATACAACATTTTCTATATCTACCATTAATCTCAAATTAACGATATTCGTCGTAAGATCATAGTAGATGGCGTCGATGCAAAGGAGGGAGCTATGCCAAAACCTGGTTTAACAGGAGCGCTGGCGCAAGAGTATAGAGATCTCTACCAAAGTTGTGAAGTTCTACCCCAAAAATTCGAAGAGGTGGACGATACGGTAGAGAGTCTCCTTTCCAACAAAGATCGCTATGAAGCGGTCTCCGATATGACCAACGCCCCTTGGTACTTTATAGCCGCCATTCACAATATGGAGAGCGGTCAGGACTTCAGCTGCCATCTTCATAACGGCGACCCGCTCGATGAAAGGACCGTTCACGTTCCGGCAGGGAGGCCAAAAAAGGGAACACCTCCGTTCACGTGGGAAGAGAGCGCTTTCGATGCGTTGAGACTAAGAGGCGTAAGCAGAGTCAGAGAGTGGAGCCTAGAGAGAGTGCTTTACGAACTGGAGGGGTACAACGGGTGGGGTTACAGACTTTACCATCCGCACGTTCTTTCTCCATACTTATGGTCATTTTCAAACCACTACAAGAGCGGAAAATATACGGCCGACGGGCGCTGGTCCGACACTGCAAAATCGAAACAGTGCGGCAGTGCAGTCATCATCAGACGTCTTGAAGAGAGAGGCGAGATACTCTTAAACGAGAGTGGAAACGAACCTATATTTTTCTACAGTACGCAGGCAGTCGCCGGCAGTGAGAATCTTCAGAAGTTTCTCAACGGCATAGACGGCATAACCTTAAGAGTCGACGGCTGGCCCGGAAAAAAGACATCGGAAGCGGTTAAAAAAGCATTCGGTTTCTATCTGAAAGGGGACCCAAGAAACGATGCGTAGATATCTCCTTGCAATAACAGTGATGCTTGCGATGCATGGGTGTATTTTGGACGAAAAGATGACGGATACCCCTTCCAGAAAGGAGGATGTTCCATATTTCATATCTGAAGTGAAAAAGGGGGCACTCTATATAGAGGAGGGGGATCTTCACTATATGCTGGCAAACGACGCCATAGACTACAGAGTAGTTCCATCTCCCAAAGCTACAAAATTGGCCGTAGAGACGATGCTTCTGTCAAATCTCACAGTCGTCCGTTTTTACGAAAAGAGAGAGGATGGACGATACCACCCTCTTGTAACAGAGGCGACAAATGGTATTTGGGAAAATTTCTCGAAAAAAAGCGGCATTGACCCGGACGATCTTCGCTACCCCAGAATGAAGCTGATAGGCTGGGAGAGTGAAGAGAAAGTGCGTTTGAAACTCTTTGCAGGATATAGACACAAAAGAGTTGAAAAAGAGGTCACGATATCTCTTGACTAAACGCTTAAATTCACCCTTTACAGCAGCTAGAGGTGTTTCCTTCGCAACACAGAAGCATATACTCGGCATCCAAACTACCGCTTCTTGAAGCCTTCTTGAACCACCTTTTGGCTTCATCTATACTTTTTTCTACTCCAAACCCTTCATAGTAGAGCATACCTAGGTAATACTGCGCTTCCGGATCTTTCCTATGCATATTCAGCGCCCTGAAAGCCTCTTCATACTTCCCATCTTCATAAAAACCTATCGCATCTTCAAGTGAATACTCTTTTTCCATACCAAATCCTCTTCTATCTGTGCCAACCATGCATTTTTCTTGCATTGACGACATCATACTCTTTAAAAATATCTATATGGCTTGTAGCTACGAAGTAGCCATCTTCGAGATCTTTATCTATAGTTTTTTCGACAACTCCACCCTTTTCAAGCAAAAAAACAACGATGCCGGAATTTTTCATTAGACGATAGATCTTTTTCAAAAATTCCTCCAAATTTTCCGACAGGAGATCGTCACCGATAGTTATAAACGCGTACTCATATAGTCTCGCGTGCCTGTTGTAGGCCTTGGCCGCCAGATCGAGCCTCTGAACTCTGCATCTGTCGTATGTTATCTCTTTTGAAAAACCGGGCTCATCGTCGCAGATATATTTGAGATCGTACTCGTAATTTCTCTCTTTCGCCAACTCGATAAGATAGTCGTGAAGATCGTTGCTACAGTCGGTAATATGCAGAATCTGCTGATTTGGATAGTGGTTTGAGACGATCTGCATTAACATATCTACACCGCTTTTTTCAACTCTTTTCATTCTCAATCCTCCCCGTAAGATGCCAGTTTCTCTACAAGTGCATCGTGGTTTTTACCGTTTGAGGCCACTATGATGTGATCACTCAGGCTGTAAGGATCGCCTTTATGGTTGCTGACCCTGCCTCCTGCCTCCTCAACAAGCAAAATTCCGGCGGCAACATCCCATGGCTTCAGGTTGCACTCGTAAAATCCGTCGAATGTACCTCTTGCCACATAGCAAAGATCGATAGCGGCAGATCCGAGTCTTCGAATATCCTGCGTAAAGGGCAGAAGGTTTTTCATAGTCTCTATTACCCATCTGAAATCCTCCCCCATCTCAACCTTCGTATAGGGAAAACCTGTCGAAAGGAGAGATTGCTGTAGGTCGGAGGTATCGGTTACACATACTTTTTTGCCGTTTAAAAAGGCGCCTTCGCCTCTTTTGGCATAGAAGAGCTCGTTAAGAATCGGATTGTAGACGACTCCCACAACCGGTACTCCATCCTCCCAGACTCCTACCGAGACGGCGCAAAACGGTATTTTGTGAACAAAGTTTGTAGTGCCGTCTATAGGGTCTATATATATCGCTTTTGAAGCTCTCTCGCTCTCTTTTGAACTCTCTTCACCTATGAGTGTATACTCAGGAAAGTGGCGAAAAAGCCTCTCTTTCAAAAACTCTTCCACCATAACATCATATTGGGTAACTAGGTCTACCGTACCTTTATGGCGCACCTCTTTTACCGATTCGTACCCTTTACGCAAGATTTCTCCGGCTTCAAGCATCGACTCTATAAGTTTTTCCAACAATTTTTTCCTTTTTTTGGTAAACTTCCAAAAACACAATTCAAAGTCTACGAATGATACCAAATACAGATATGTTTCACAAAGCCTTGCGCCTATGCGCATGGGCACATTATGGCCAGGTTACCAAGTTTGGCGACCCTTACGTAACACATCCGGTCGCGGCATCTTACGAAATCATGGCAGCTGCAGCTGCCGGAGAGGATTTCGACACCGATCTTGCAGTTATCTGCTCCATACTTCACGATGTCGTAGAGAAGAGCGACGTGACACTATACTCCATAAAGAAGGATTTCGGTAAAAGAGTGGCAGACGGGGTAGGGGCGTTGACTAAAAAGAGCGATATTATTGAGAGCGAGCAGCTCAGAGAGTCGCTGATGAGAATTTTGGAGCAGCCAAAAGAGGTCGCTATGGCGAAGCTTGCCGACAGAATAAGCAGTATGCTGCCGCCGCCGTTAGATTGGACGAAAGAGAAGATAGAGACTATAACTCGAAACGGAGAGATGATATACAATATGCTCGGTGAAGCGAGTCCTTACCTCTCTAAAAGATTGAAAGATAAAATAGAGTTTTACAAAAGGGTAGTGGAGAAGAGATCGTGAGAAACCGTCCCGGGTACAACCTATTTAAAAATGCGGGGTATGCCCTGGAAGGTTTTTTAGAGGTTTTAAAAAACGAAACCGCCTTCAAGATAGAGCTTTTCATCTCCGTTTGTGTATGGGTCGGGCTGATCTTCGTTCCGATACCGTTCATAGCGAAAGCCATACTTGCACTCTCTCTTTTTCCGGTACTCATAGCCGAACTTGCCAACAGCGCCATCGAAAGAGTAGTCGACCTGGCGACGATGGAGCATCATAAACTTGCAAAACATGCAAAAGATGCCGCCAGCGCCATGGTCCTTTTCAGCGTAATTTTCGCAATTTTGGTATGGTTGGCTACTCTCTCTTATCTTTTCATATGGTCATGATGCTCTTTGTTTGTTGCAGACTCGGGTAAAATAGGCATCTGCTGATGCATTTTATGCATCTTCTGCATGATCACTTCAGGTTTTACTATCATCACATAACCTTTGTATACGGTGAAGAGTCCAAAGAGCATCACGATAACGGCCGCTATTTTTATAACCAACATTCTGTAGGAGGAACCTTTTATAAAAGATGAGAAGATTCCTACTCCAAGCATCGCAGGTATGGTTGCTACTCCGAAGACTCCCATGACTATCGCACCTTTTAGAGCCGACCCGGCTACTATGGCCGCCGTTGCGAAGAAATAGACAAGGCCGCAAGGTATCAGACCGTTGAGCATCCCCATGAAGAAGAAGCTTGCAAGAGTCTTGGAGTGTATGGCATACCTTATGAGTCTTCCGAAAAATGAGCTTTGAGCCAAAGATGACTCTATCGAGTTCAAAAATCTGATTTTTCCTATGAGAGAGAGGCCTATGAGTATCATCAAAATACCGACAGCCATGAAAAGAAGGCCTTTGGCGGTCATGTTGAAACCGACCTTCTGCCCTAGATAGCCAAAAAGGGCACCGACCATCATATAGCTTACAACACGACCGACACTATAGAGAAGGTGGGCTGCAAACTGTCTGCTTTTGGACCACTCTGCATCCACTTTGGCGGCAGTGTAAGCCAGTACGAAACCTCCACACATACCTATACAGTGTCCAAAGGAGCCAAGGAGTGCTACAACAAATATCGTACTAAGCTCTATACCGCCCATCTTTTCCCTTTTTGATTGTGTAACGAGAGTATTTTAGACAAATATCCATAAACAGAGTGTTAATCGACGACAAGTTCGGGTCTGTTTTTGTAAACTCCTATACGAACATTTTTCAAAACTATCCTTTCGCCGCTCTTAGGGCGTGAAGATCTATTTTTGAAATAGAGTTTTACCTTCAGCCCATTTCCGTAATAGAGATAGCCTCGTTTATAGACCCCTTCTACTTTAGCGACAACTTCACTCAAATCTTTTTGCAAATCTATCTTTTTTAAACTCTTTGAAAGAAGCGGCCCAATATCTCTTTTTCCGAAATCTTCCAAAACGTTCAGTTTGGTGATCTCTTGCACTCCTTTGTAGTTGTAGAGTCTCTCAACCGCTATATCGTACTCGTGCCCAAGCTCCAATGAGTCTATATCTTTATATATGGCTATCGCTCTGTCGCCTCTCGCTTTGATTATCGCGATAGACCCTTTTTTATATATAACGACCACTTTTTTCAAAATTATGTTGCATCTGCCGGGGCTCTTTTCGTAAAGATCCGCAACATTCACAACCGTTCTCTTTGCAGCTGCCTGTGAGGAAAATTTTGTCGTTTCCTCCCCTTTCTTGAAACGAAAAGGGGAGGTCGTAAAGTCTGCATAAATCGGCAGATGGTCCGAGTAACCCTCTCCCAAATGTTTTCCATGCCCCCTTTTAGCCTTTTGCCATCTGAATATTGCACCGTTGCTCTTGAAAAGATAGTACGGTTTAAATGGCCTGAACGATCGGTCTACATAGTTTACCCCTTTATCGTCAAACATGGATGGAGGCAAGACAATATGATCTAGCGCGCTTTTATGACCGAAAAAGTTGTGTGACCAGCGCCGACTTGGAGGAAGTTCTAGCCATAGGTTCGTATGGTACCCGCTTTTGACTTTCCGTTTATAGACCGGTTTACCGTCTATTTGGGTTTTAAGTATATGGCCGATACCTGTTATGCCACCCGTATCGTTGACTCTTTTTGAATGTAAAATCTCCCTCCACTCGTTCCAGTTGCTGTTTAAATCTCCCAATATTATGTAGTCGTTCTTGATTTCAGAGACTCTTTCGGCCAGTACCTTTGCACTCTTTAACCTGAGGCTCTCCGGGCCGCTGCGGGACTTCCAGTGGTTTACAAAAAGTGTCACTCTCCTTCCATCCACTTCGACAGTCACTTCAAGAATGTTGCGAAGTTTCGACTTCGGGTCCGGGTCGAGCTCCTTTATGTCTACTATGGGAAATTTGGAGAGTAGGGCACACCTAACGGCCGTCACCTTTTTTTTGGCTATAGCTCTTTGCGGAAGATTTACACCGCATTTTGAAAGTTCATTTTGCAGCGCCAGCAGCGCATCGTCGCTCTCGATCTCCTGCAGAGCCAATATATCCGGTTTCATATCGCAAATAACTCTGGAGATATTTTCGAGTTTTTTTCTGAAATTTTCTTCATTCCAGCCATATCCCGTAAAAGGTATATACTCGGTATACTCACTTCCGCTTTTTCTAAGATCGAAGAGATTCTCTACGTTATATGTGGCTACGCGAAACTCTCCACATAGAAGATAGATGGGTAAAAATATTAAAAACAGACTTTTCATGGAGAAGATTTTAGCGTAAAAGCCCCTTTAAAGTAGCAGAGTGATACTATTTATCAAAATTTTCTAAAGGTAGCTGTATGGAAATAGAGAGTGAAGATATAACCTCCGAAGCTTTGAAACATTTTGTATCTCCAAAAAACTATGGCGAGCTTGCGGAGGCAGATGCCGTCGGCACGGGGTACGACAGCGCCACAAACAACTATGCTACGATTTTTCTCAAAATATCGGAAAATTCGATAGAGAAGGCCAAATATGTGGCCCACGGATCGGAAGATATAGTCATACTCGGATCTGTTTTTACACAGATGATAGAGGGTGATTTTATCGAAAATGCGTTAAAGAGAGTGGAG
>Ga0256833_1000656_pt1 | contig 26651 bp, 16 predicted proteins | sample 356284metaG_FD_190535 | JGI IMG/M metagenome (GOLD analysis project Ga0256833, IMG submission 190535) | Hydrothermal vent microbial communities from Mid Atlantic Ridge, Atlantic Ocean - 356-284 | ecosystem: Environmental > Aquatic > Marine > Hydrothermal vents | place: Atlantic Ocean: Mid... | reverse complement strand
CATCTCGGCCTCGTGGCTCTGCTCGGGCAGCCACCTGAAGAGCGCGCGGAGCACCGGCGGGACGAGGAACAGGGAGAGGAAGTAGGCGGCCATAGCCTTGCTGGTCTGGGCGGCGAGGGCTATGAACGCCAGTATGCTGGCCACGTCGGCCACCATGGCGGAGGCTAGCACGACCTGCCCCTCGCCCCTCGAGAGGAGCCCCCGAGCCCTGAGTATAGCGTAGACCACGGCGACGCTCGTGGTCGAGGCGCCCACGGCCGCCAGGGCCGCCTCGCGGGCTGTGTAGCCCAGGAGGGCCAGGGCGCCCATGGTGGCGGCCATCGGGGCGGCGAAGCTCGCCAGGCCCACCATGGCGCTCGATAGGAGGTGCCTCGCGAGGAGGCCGGCGTCGACCTCCATGCCGGCGGCGAACATTAGGAAGGAGCTCCCCAGCAGGGCTAGGGTCTCGAGCGTCGGGGAGACCCCCACGCCGAGGGACGCCGCCGCGAGGCCCAGTATTATCTCGACTATCGCTGGGACCACGCCGAGGGCCTCGCCGAGGAGGAACCCGGAGAGCACAATACCCGACGCCACCGCCAGGGGGTACAGCTCCCTCACGCTGAGGCAGGAGGGCGGGCAGTAGAGGGGCGCCCCGGCGGAGGCCGCGGCAAGGGCTACACCCACGCCCCCCGTGAGCAGCCTCCTAGCCAGGCGCCCCGCCGCCACAGCATGCACCCGCCCCGGCAGGCCGCGCCGCGGGGGTAGGACGCTCCATTATCAACCCTCCCCCGCGCCCCCCGGCGGGGTGGCAGGGGCTGCCGGACCCGCTCGCAGACCTGAGGGGCTACCTGGCCTGGCTTGATGAGAGGGGGGAGCTGGCCGTAGTCGGGGAGGAGGTCTCCCCGATCCTGGAGATACCGGCCCTCCTGAGGCGGGTCATGTACTCCCGGGGGCCCGCCGTGCTGTTCACCAGGGTGAAGGGCCACCCGGGCTGGAGGGTGGCGGGCAACCTCTTCCGGGGGCTCGACACGCTCCGGGGCGCCCTGGGCTTGGAGAGGCTGGAGGAGGCCGGGGAGAGGCTCGTGGGCATCGCCTCGAGGGCGCCGCCGATGGGCCTGGGCGAGAAGCTACGGGCCCTCCGGGAGGTCGGCGAGATGGGGAGGTACATGCCCAGGAAGGCTAGGAGGGCCGGGTTCACGGAGAACGTGGTCGAAGCTAGCGGGGCGCCGCTCGACATGCTCCCAGCCTTCAAGACGTGGCCCCGGGACGGGGGCCGCTATCTCACCTTCCCCCTCGTCGTCACCCGCAGCCCCGAGCATGGAACCTTCAACCTCGGCGTCTACAGGGTCATGCTGGTGGACGGGTCGAGGGCCGTCATACACTGGCAGATCCACAAGAGGGGCGCGGAGGACTATGAGGCCAGCCGGGGGGATAGGGTCCCCGTGGCTATAGCGATAGGCTCGGACCCGGCCACCCTGTTCACGGGCGTCGCCCCCGTGCCTCCCCCCATGGACAAGTACCTCTTCGCCGGCCTCCTGAGGGGGAGGGGCGTGGAGCTCTACGAGCTCCCCAACGGGCTCCTGGTCCCCGCCAACGCGGAGGTAGTGATAGAGGGCTACGTGAGGAGGGGGGAGCTGGCCCCGGAGGGCCCCTTCGGCGACCACTGGGGCTACTATGACAGGCCCGTGGAGAGGTACCCCGTGCTCCACGTTGAGAGGATGTACTATAGGAGCGACCCCATCTACTACGGTAGCGTCGTCGGCCTGCCCCCGCTGGAGGACGCCGTTATCGGGAAGGCTGTGGAGAGGGTGTTCCTCCCCCTGATACGGATGCTCCTCCCGGAGGTCGTGGACGTCAGCTTCCCGGAGTACGGCGTCTTCCAGGGCCTAATGGTGGTCTCCATAAGGAAGAGGTTCCCGGGCCACGCCAAGAAGGTCATGGCGGCGCTCTGGGGCCTGGGGCAGACGAGCCTCACCAAGATAATAGTTGTGGTTGACCACGACGTTGACCCGCACGATTTGAACCAGGTGGTCTGGGCCGTCTCGGCCAACGTCGACCCAGCCAGGGACGTGGTGGTCATAGGAAACTCCCACACCGACGCCCTCGACCCCGCCTCCCGGGCCCCAAGCTACGGCGGGAAGCTCGGGATAGACGCCACCAGGAAGCTCCCCGAGGAGAACTGGGGGAGGCCCTGGCCCGAGCTGGTGGCGGAGGACCCCGAGACCCGGAGGAGGGCGGACGAGCTATACAGGCGCATATTCCGCAGCCCCCCGAGGGAGGTGTGGAGGCTTGGGGGCTAGGGGCGCCCGGCCAGCCTGGGACCCTGGCGCGGTTAGCGGGCGCTCCAGGCTCGAGGCGGCGCTCAGGCTTGTGAGGATAGAGCACACACTCTTCAGCCTACCCTTCGCCTACGCGGGGGCCGCCCTCTCGCGCCACCCCTTCAGCCTGGGGGACGCCATCCTCATGGGGCTGGCGCTGCTCGGCCTCCGCACCGCGGCGATGGCCTACAACAACATAGCCGACTACGACATAGACAGGCTCAACCCCCGGAGCCGCAGCCGCCCCCTGGTGTCGGGGGCGCTCAGGTTCAAGGACGCCTGGCTGGTGGTGGCTGTGGGGAGCCTCCTCTACTACGCCAGCGCCGCCCTCCTGAACAGGTACGCCCTGCTCTTCAGCCCCATACTCTGGCTGCTGGCGATGAGCTACCCATACGCCAAGAGGCTCCACTGGCTGCCCCACATACACCTAGGCCTCGTCCTCGGCTTCGCCGTCTTCGGGGGCGCCATAGCGGCCGCGGGCGACGAGGCCGGGAGCGCCTGGGAGGCGCTGGGGGCTGTCCCCTGGGTGTACGTCGCGGCCGTCACCCTCTGGGTCGCCTCCTTCGACATAATCTACAGCACGCTAGACGAGGACTTCGACAGGGCCCACGGGGTGGGGAGCGTGCCTGCCCGGTTCGGCTACCGGGGGGCTCTAGTGTGGAGCCTCGCCCTAGCCCTCGCCGCCTCGGCGCTCTTCGCCGCGGGCTCCCTAATCTACAGGCCCCCCGCCGGCGCCTTCACCCTGGCGGGCTCCGCTCTCGGCTCGGCGGTGATGCTCTATGGGGTGGCGCTGGCCTGGAGGGGTAGGGAGAACGTTCCGAGGGCGTTCAACCTCAACCTCCTCGTCGGGCTACTAGTTAGCCTCGGGGTCATAGCCGACTACGCCGGGGCCCTGCTCCACTAGCGTGGGAACACATATAAACCACCCCACCCCCCGCCCCCGGCGGCCCCAGGCCTCAGGGGCTGGAGGGGCTGGGGTATGCGTGAAAACCGCGGCTGGTAGGGTGCACCCCTCGGTCCTCGAGCTCGAGAGGATGGCCCGCGACAGGGCCGGGTTCCTAGAGTTCCTCCGGGGCTGGCTCTCCCGCTCGTGGAGGTGGGCCAGGGAGGACCGCTACAGGCTTGTTTTCAGGGTCCAAGCCACGGCCCTGGCCGCGATGAGGGAGTACCTGGACTCCAGGGGGTTCACGGAGGTCCTAGCCCCGGTCATAGGCCCGGTGACCGACCCGGGCATCAGGGGTGCGAAGCAGGCCACCGTGGACTTCTACGGGTTCGAGTACAAGATAATGAGCAGCGCCATACTCTACAAGCAGTACATGGCCGCCAGCCTCGGCAGGGTGTACTTCGCCGCCCCCAACGTTAGGCTAGAGCCGCTCGACTCTGCGCTGACGGGGAGGCACCTGGCCGAGTTCTACCAGCTCGACGTGGAGGCCTACGGTGCGAGCTACCGGGAGGCCAGCAGGCTGGCTGAGGAGCTGCTCTACCACACCGTCAGGCGGGTCTGGGAGGAGCACTGGAGGCAGCTAGAGACTCTCCTCGGCAGAACCCTCGACCCCGAGGCCCACAAGCCCCCGCTGCCTAGGCTGACCCACGGGGAGGCCGTCAGGCTGGCCAGGGAGCTGGGCTGCAGGCAGCCCGAGGGGGCCGAGCTGAGGTGGGAGTGCGAGAGGGCGCTCTCAGCCCACATGGGCAGGCCGTTCCTGGTCGTCGAGTACCCGAGGGGGGCGAGGGGCTTCTACGACAGGGAAGACCCGGCCCGGCCGGGGGTGCTGCTGGACTTCGACCTAATCTACCCCGAGGGCTTCGGCGAGGCGGCCAGCGGGGCGGAGAGGGAGTACGAGCCCGCAAGGGTAGTGGCGAGGATGCGCGAGAGCGGGGAGGACCCGGCCAAGTACAGGTGGTACCTCGAGATGCTCAGGGAGCTCCACCCCCTCCGCACCGCGGGCTTCGGCTTCGGCGTGGAGAGGCTGACCCGCTACCTCTGCGGCCTCCGCGGCGTCTGGGAGGCCAGGCCGTACCCGAAGCTGCCCGGGATAGCGCCGACACCCTGAGGGGCGCCAGCGCGGGGTGGCCAGCGTGGCCAACCTGGCATCGAGGCTCCTAGCAGCGGCTAGGCTGAGGCTCGAGGCCCTCCGGGCGCGCCTGGCTGGCCCCCCTCTCGGGGGCGGCTGCGGCTACCCGGAGGGGGAGATCGTGGCCAGGGCGATCCTGGGGAGGCGGGCGCTCTACCCCAGGGGCTACGGCGCCGTGGCCTTCGGGGGGCCCCGCAGGGGCTGCAGGCGCAGCCCGCCAGCTATGGAGGACCTGCTGGTCCTAGCGCCGCCCGCCTTCACCCCGGGGAGGCTGGAGGTGCTGGCCGAGAAGTTCAGGGAGCCCCTGTACAGCGACGTGGAGACCGGGGGTACGCTGGGCGGCTTCCGGGTCAGGCTGCCCCTGGCGGTGGCCTCCATGGGTAGCACCGACGTGGCCAGCCGCTACTCCCTAGCCATAGCCCGGGGGGCCGCCAGGGCGGGGGTGGTCTACGGTGTGGGCGAGAACGTGGCCACGGTCCGCGGCTACGACAGGAGGCTCACCAGGGGCCACCCCTCGCTCCTCGAGAGGCTCACAGCCTACCTCTCGGAGGCCGCGGAGAGGGGCCTCGGGGGCGTCACCATACAGCAGAGCGTGGAGGACGCATACGACGAGCTCTGGAACAGGGTGTACAGCGACAAGCGCATAGACCCCTACATAGACGAGGGTATGGTAGCGTTCGAGGTTAAGGTCGGCCAGGGCGCCAAGCCCGGCCTCGGCGGCGTCATAAGGGTGCCCCGCGGGGAGGCCGAGAGGCTCTCTAGGAAGTACAGGCTCGACTTCGACCCCGGCGGGCGCTGGGCCACGAGGTACAGCGCCCCCGCAACGTTCACGGCCGAGATACTCAGGGGTATGATTCGCAACATGAGGACGTCCTACCCGAGGGTCAGGATATGGGTCAAGCTCGGCGGCTTCAGGGACGCCCTGGAGGCCGTGAGGATAGCGGCCGGGGAGGGGGCAGACGCTGTGGTGCTAGACGGCGGGGAGGGCGGCACGGGCCTGGCCCCCATCCCCGCCCTCCGCCACCTGGGCCTGCCGACCATAGCGATGGCCGCGGCGGCCAGGAGGGCCAGGGAGCTGGGCTATAGTGTAGACATCATGCTCTCGGGCGGCCTCTACAGCGGCTTCCACCTCGTGGCGAGCCTCGCCCTGGGCGCCTCTGGCATCGCCGCGGGGAGGCCCTTCCTCATAGCGGCGGCCGCGGCTGGGCCTCGGGGTGTGGAGAGGTACGTTGAGAGCGTCCTGGTGGAGGCGCAGATGCTGGCCTCGGCCCTCGGCAAGTACCGCCTCGACCGCCTGGGCCCGGAGGACCTAGCGGCGGTTGACCCCCACGCGGCTAGGGCCCTCGGCGTGGCCTACGCCCTCAACCCGCAGTGGGGGGCGGCGGCCGCGAGGGAGGCTGGGCGGGCAGCCCTCTAGCCCACCCCCGCTGGTTACTCCTGTAACCCTGAGGGTCCCCCCTGTTATTCCACAGGTGTCCAATACGATGGACACGTGGGAATCTAAGGCGGTGGGAGCATAATGACATTTAAAGGAGGAGGGACCGGCCCCCTCCGAGCCCCGAGCGCGTACGGGGTGGAGTACCGTGAAGTGGAAGGTTGCAGCGCTGGCGCTCGCAGCCCTCATGGTCATAGCCCCGGCGGTGGCGACGCTGGCAGCCGCCCAGCAGGAGCCAGTCACGATAACCATCGGCGCCCTCCTGCCGCTCACCGGGGACCTGCAGAGCTACGGTGAGAGGGCCCAGGCGGCCATCGAGTTCGCTGTGCAGGAGATGAACCAGTACCTCCAGAATAAGAGCGCCTGGTTCAGGCTCGACCTGGTGGTCGAGGACACCCAGACCAAGCCCGACATAGCCGTGCAGAAGTTCAACGCCCTCATAGCTCAGGGTATAAAGTTCGTCGTGGGCCCCATGACCAGCGCCTCGGTCAAGTCCATAAAGGATACCGCCAACCAGCAGAACGTGCTGGTCATAAGCCCGAGCAGCACGGCGATAGAGCTGGCTATACCCAACGATAACGTGTTCAGGTTCTGCCCCGCCGACGACGTGCAGAGCAAGGCTATCGGGGCGCTCGTCAGGGACCTCGGCATAAAGGCTGTCGTGATCATAGACAGGAAGGACACGTGGGGCATAGGGCTCGCCAACGCCACGGAGAACGTGCTGAACCAGCTAGGCGTTGAGGTAAAGAGTGTTTACGGCTACAACCCCGAGAGCCCCACGTTCTCGGCGATAGCGAGCAGCGCCCAGAAGGACGTCAAGGACCTCATAAACGAGTATGGCACGAGCAAGGTGGCGGTCATAGCGATAGGCTTCAAGGAGGTTAAGGACCTGTTCGCCGAGGCCAGGAAGTACCCCAGCCTCGGCAAGGTGCTCTGGATCGGCAGCGACGGCACCGCCCTCCTAACCGAGATCGTTAGCGACCCCGTGGCTGGAGCCTTCGGCGAGCAGGTGCACTTCATCAACCCGATATTCAGCCCCGCGGCGACCGACGAGCAGCAGAAGGTGGCCCAGTACGTGAAGCAGAAGCTCGGAGTCGAGCCCGACGCCTACTCCCTGGCTGCCCACGACGCGGTGGTAGCCATAACCCTCGCCCTACTCCAGGCCGGGCCCACCGAGGACCCCAACGAGATGGTCAACAAGGTCAAGCAGCTGCTGCCCCAGATCACCCAGAGCGACGAGTTCGCCAAGTACGCCGCCACCGGCAAGTTCCCCCTGAACGAGGCGGGCGACAGGGCCACGGCCGACTACGACTGGTGGACCATAGCGGAGCAGGGCGGCAACTACACGTGGGTCAAGGTAGGCAGCTACCACGGCAACAGCGACACCAACGAGTGGTTCAAGGTGGACGCCCTGGGCGGGAAGACGTTCCCAGAGGTGTTCCAGGAGGCCTTCGGCGGCGCCCCTGCCACTACAACCGCCGGCCAGCAGTCCTCAACCACCAGCCCGGCCCAGACCAGCCCCGCCCAGACTAGCCCCGCTGGCGGCGGGCAGGCCGCCACTACCACCACCCAGAAGGGCGGGAAGAACACCGCCCTGATAGCCGGCATCGTCATAGTGATAATAATCGTAATCGCCGCGGCCGCTCTGGCGAAGAGGTCGTAGCGCCCCCGACTTCCTGTGAGGGTTTTTAGTGGGCCCCGAGCCGGGCCCACTCCTCCCACCAGCATTTTCTAGGCTATAACACTGACCAGGGGCCGCGTGGGGGGACACCTATAACCCCGCGGCCCGCGGTGGCCCCCCGCTGGGGGCGGGGGTGGGGTTGCGTTGAGCGTGGCTGGCGCTGAGAGTGCTGTAGAGGCGGCTAGGGGCGACGTGGTGCTGGAGACTCGGGGGCTGGTGAAGAGGTTCGGGGGTATAGTGGCGCTTAACGGTGTGAGCATAAGGCTCCGCCGCGGGAGGGTCACGCTACTCATAGGCCCGAACGGGAGCGGGAAGACGACGCTGGTGAACGTGATTAGCGGCTTCATCATGCCGGACGAGGGGCAGGTGATATTCAGGGGGAGGGACATCACCAGGCTGCCCCCCCACGAGAGAGTGAAGCTCGGCCTGGTGAGGACCTTCCAGATACCCAAGCCCTTCCAGAACCTCACGGTGTTGGAGAACGTGCTGGCCGCCGCGGAGGGTAACCCTGGCGAGAACCCCTACATAGCCGGGGTCTCCAGGGGGGCCTGGTACCGCTTCGAGGAGGAGGCGGCAAGGAGGGCGTTCTCCATACTCGACTGGGTCGGCCTGCTCCCCAAGTGGGACACCAGGGCCAGCGACCTGAGCGGCGGGCAGCTGAAGCTGCTGGAGATAGCGAGGGCCGTGATGAAGGGCGCCAACACCATAATCATGGACGAGCCGGCTGCTGGCGTTAACCCGAGGCTGGTGCACGAGCTCTTCTCTAGGATAACCAGCCTCGCCCGCGAGAGGGGCGTGACGTTCCTCATAATAGAGCACAGGATCGGGCTCATATCCGAGTACGTCGACTACGCATACGCCATGAACATGGGGGAGGTCATAGCCGAGGGGAGGCCCGAGGACGTGTTCAACGACCCGAGGGTGCTCGAGAGCTACCTGGGTGGTTAGCCGTGGAGGAGCCCATAATAGTCGTGGACAAGGTGAACGCTGGCTACGAGAAGCTCCAGACCCTCTTCGACGTCAGCCTCGAGATCCCGAGGGGGAAGATAACCGTGATAGTGGGCCCCAACGGCGCAGGGAAGAGCACGCTCCTCAAGACGCTCTTCGGCCTGACCAAGGTGTACAGCGGTAGGATAACCTTCGAGGGCCGCGACATCACCAGGCTGCCCCCCCACGAGAGGGCTAAGCTGGGCATGGCCTTCATCTTCCAGCTGAACAACGTGTTCGCCGAGCTGACGGTGAAAGAGAACCTCCGCCTGGCCGGCCACGACCTCCCGGCGAGCGTCCTCGAGGAGAGGATACGGGAGGTGTTCGAGACCTTCCCAAGGCTCAGGGAGAGGCTGGACCAGAAGGCTGGCACGATGAGTGGGGGTGAGAGGCAGATGCTGGCCATGGCCATAGGTATGATTAGGAAGCCGAAGGTTTTCCTCATAGACGAGCCCACGGCGGGCCTCGCCCCCAAGCTAGCCCGCGAGGTGCTCGAGAACGTGAGGAAGCTGAACGAGCAGGGCTACACGATAGTCCTCGTGGAGCAGAACGTGAAGGCCGGCCTCGAGATCGGGGACAAGGGCGTGCTCGTGGTCAGCGGTAGGATAGCCTTCGACGGGCCCGCCGCGGAGCTCCTGGCGAGGAAGGACCTCGCCAAGATGTACCTCGGCATAAGCTAGGGGGTGGCCGCGATGGTGGACCTTAACGTGTTCACGACGACCACCATCTACGCCTCCGTGCTCGCCCTCCTCAGCCTCGGGATAACCCTGATCTACATGACGACTAGGGTCTTCAACTTCGCGCACCCGAGGCTGAGCCTGGTGGCGGCGTACGCTGCGGCGACGTTCATGGCAATCTACGCCAGGTCCGCCCACCTGAAGCCGAACCTCGAGCCGGCCGAGACTAGCATAGGCTACGTGACCGTGCCGTTCCCGGCCTCGTTCTACCTGGTGGGAGTGGTGGCTGCCACCGTGTTCGGCGTGGTGGCCGCCCTAGTGGAGTACTACGCCATACTCAAGCCGCTCCTCAGGAGGGGCGCCGACTACCTTAAGCTCATGATAGCCACCCTGGCCTACGACTTCATACTGATGGCCGTCCTGTTCCTCTACAACACCCACAGGGCTGTCAAGAGCGCCCTCTCAAACCCGCTCCGCCTAACCCCCACGAGCCTCAGCATGACCGCGTACGACGTCTCCATAGTCACCGAGGGGGGCACGTTCATCGCTGGCATGTTCATATTCAGCGCGGCCCTCGCGGTGGCCCTTGCTGCGGCCCTCTACCTGCTACTCTACCGTACGACCCTCGGGGTCAAGATGAGGGCCAGCATAGAGAACCCCCCGCTAGCGGAGGTCCTTGGGATAAACGTTGAGAGGATATACGCCATAGCCTGGATCCTCAGCGGTGCCACGGCCGGGCTGGCCGGGTACATAATGCTCTTCGCGACCAGCGCTGGCAGCCTGAAGCCCATAAGCGCCACCAGCCCCGCCGACGAGATAGTGGTCAGCGCGTTCGCCGGCAGCATAGTGGGTGGTGTGAACAGCATCTTCGGCAGCATAGCCGGCGGCCTCCTGATAGGCTACGCTGAGACCTACGTGACCCAGCTGCTCCAGGCCATAACCGGCTACCCGGAGATGTTCCAGTACGCCAGGGTGGTCTCCATGGCGATCGTCGCCCTGACCCTGCTCTTCGCACCCTCCGGGCTGGCCGGGCTCCTCCGGAGCCCGAGGGCTAGGAGGCTCCTCTCCAGGATCCCCGTACCCGGGAGGGCTAGAGGGGGTGGCAGGTGATGGTCAACCTGGCCCTGCTGGTCGAGCAGACCGTGGCCTTCATAGCTATCTACTACATACTCACGGCCGCCCTGAACGTTAAGGCGGGCATGACGGGGATACCGGACTTCGGCCACGCCATGTTCTTCGCCGTGGGCGGCATAGTTGTCGGCAACCTGGCTGGCAGGCTCGCGGCGATGCTGGTGGCGGGGCAGCTCGGGGTCAGCGCGGGCGAGGCTTTCAGGAAGGTGATAGAGAGCAACACCGCATTCATGGCGGAGGTTAACAAGGTTCTAGCCCACAGCCCCGGCGCGAGCATCGCGGCCATACTCTTCGCCCTCATAGTCGCGCCCGTGCTGGGCGGCCTACTCGGCTGGCTAGCCAGCTACCCGGCGCTCAGGCTCCGGGGCGACTACCTAGCGATAATGCTGCTGGCCTCGAGCGAGGCCCTGAGGATATTCGTGATGTACTACACCCCCATAATGGGCGCCACGCCCACGGTCGGCCTCACGACCCCGGCGGTGTTCGACTGGACCGGGCACCCGACCGAGTGGAGCACCGTGTTCGTAGTGGCCCTCGCCCTGCTGGTGTTCGTGTATATGGAGAGGTTCTACAACAGCCCGAGCGGCAGGCTCTTCAGGGCCGTGAGGGACGACGAGGACAGCGCCGAAGCCATAGGCAAGGACGTCGCCAAGGTTAGGAGGGACGCCATGATAATAGGGTCAGCCCTCGCCGCGCTCGCCGGGGTGGCCTACAGCTTCAACCCCTGGCTGGCCGGGTCCAGCGTGGCGGCCCAGAGGATATTCGACAGGGTACTCTGGACCTTCTGGCCCTGGGCCCTCATGATACTGGGCGGCATGAGCAGCAACAGGGGGGTCGGCCTAGCCACTGTTGTGGTGGGAGCCCTCCTCATAGGGCCCATCAGGATCTACAAGAACGACCTCGCAAAGGCGCTACACGTCGAGGCGATCGGGATAGACCCCGGCAACTTCGCGAACGCCCTGGAGTACATACTGGTCGGGGCGCTCATACTGGCGGTACTATTCTTCAAGCCGAAGGGCATAATCCCCGAGCCGCCCAGCAGAACCATACCCCGCAGCAGGATACCGGAGCTCATAGAGGAGGCCCGCAGGGAGCAGCCCTAGCGGGCAGCCCACACCCGGGGGCCAGCGGCCCCAACCCCTTGTTTATACCCGGCAGACCGCCCGGAGCCCCCCGCGCCTCCGGTGCCGCTCGACCACCCTCATTATCTCCTCTTCCACGCCGCCGCTCCCACCCCTCTGGCGGGCCCTCCTAGCCCTCTCGTAGAGCCTCTCCACCCGCCTATCCAGCCCCCGGCGGGTGGACTCCCAGCGCGAGAGGCCCCGGAGCCCCCTGCCCATGGCCGCCATGCAGAGCGGCGAGGCCCGGCACGCTCGGAGGGCGTCGAGTAGGATCACGTAGCGGTACCAGGGCTTCACCTCGTACTCGCCGTGGAGATACGCCATGTTTATCCTAGCCCTCCCCGCCCCGCGGGCGGCCTGAAGGTAGAGGGGTAGCATGCCGGACTCGGCCCTGGAGAGCAGGGCGTCGGCCACCCAGAGGCTCCCCGGGCGGGGGGCGACCACGCCGAGTATGGCGCCCCTCTCCTCGAGCAGGGCCAGGGTGACCGCGAGCTCTGCGTGGTCTATCTCGACGCCGCCACCCTCCCCGCCGGCAGCCCCCACGGCTATGACCGCCCTCCACCCCAGCCTCTCGGCGGCGTAGGCGAGGGCGGCTCTCGCCACCGTGTCGACCTTGTAGCTGCCGAGCATCCTCTCGTAGCCCGTGAGGAGGCCGTCGCCCCCTATGTCAGCGTGGAGCGTGCATGACACCCTGTGGTTGGTGGCCAGCCACTCCAGCGCCTCCACGATGTCATCCCACGGGTCCTCGGCGCATATTATGTAGACCCTACGCGCCCAGGCGGCCACCGAGCGTAGCTTGTCCTCGAACACCCTCCTCCCAAGGTCGGCCTCGGGGGCCACCGCGTAGAGGGCGCCCCTAACCCGCTTGAGGCCCGGCGGGGCCACCCTGGCGGAGCACCTGGCGAAGGAGGCCACGGCCTCCACCCGGCCCTGGAGCCCGGCGTCCTCCACGAGGACCGCCGCCAGGCCGACATCGCCGCCCCCGCCAAGGCCACCGACTACTACGCCCATACTCCACCCGCGGCCCGGGGGGGAACCGGTGGGCCGGGTTGCTATTGTGTGGGAGGTTACGAATATATCCGCGGGCACCCTGGAGGCCGCCGCCAGCGGCTGCCCTTGCGCCCAGCTTTAATGGCGCGCCGCCGCGGACCCAAAGGGGTGCTGGCTCGTGGCCGGGTGCCTGGACGTAATCGAGTCGCACGCCAGCGTGCGGGAGTACACTGGCGAGCCTGTAGAGGAGAGCCACCTCAACGCCATAATCGAGGCCGCGAGGCGCGCCCCCACGGCGTGGAACCTCCAGCCGATAACCGTGATAGCGGTCACCGAGAGGGGCCTCCTCGAGAGGCTGGCCAGGGACGTCGGCGGCCAGGAGCACGTTGCCAGGGCCTCGGTGTTCCTGGTCTTCGCCCTCGACGCGAGGAAGGTGTGGCTAGCTGCGAGGAGCTCGGGCGTCGAACCCGCGAGGCCCGGGCTGGGCCACCTAGCCACCTGGATGCTCGACGCCGGCATAGCCGCCGGGTGGGCCGCCCTCGCCGCGGAGGAGCTCGGCTACGGTGTCGCCTTCATAGCCGTGTACGGCAACCCCTGCAGCGTCGCCGAGACCCTCCACCTACCCCAGGGGGTGCTGCCCGTCGTCGGCCTGGCCATTGGGAGGCCCGCCGAGAGGCCCGGGCCGAGGCCCCGCCAGCCCCCCGAGGCCTTCTGGGGCCGCAACCGGTACCCCAACCTGCCGCCCAGGGCCATGGCTGAGGCCGTCGCGGGCGTCTACGGCGGCAGGGCCGCCAGGCTCTACAGGCACGTGCTCGCCGCCGGGGGCTACTATGAGAGGGTCTCCAGCGTGCTCGAACGCTGCCTCCAGAGGCTCGACCCGGGAGGGGATGCCGGGCCTTGAACATACACCTCCAGGCGCCCCCATGGCTCCCCCCGGCCGTGTGGGTGTACCTCCTATCCCTGCTCCCCAGCGTCGAGGCCAGGTACGCCCTGCCAGTCGGGGTCTCCCTCGGCGTCCCCCCCGCGGAGGCGGCGCTCGCGGCGGGGCTGGGCGTGGCCACCCTCTCCCTAGCGCTGCCCCCAGCGCTCGCGTGGGCCCACGGGCTGGCGGAGCGCCTGGCCTCTAGGCCCCGGGGCGCCCTCGCCCGGCTCGCGGGGCTCTACCTGAGGTACGCCCGGCGGGCCCGCGAGAGGGCCGGGCCGGCGGCTGAGAGGTGGGGGCTCCTGGGCGTGGTGGCGTTCGTGGCGGCCCCCCTCCCCGGCACGGGGGTTTGGACGGGGGCGCTCGCAGCCCACCTCCTGGGCATACCGCGCCGCCGGGCTGCCGCGGCGCTGCTGGCGGGGGGCCTCCTCTCGGAGGCGCTAACCGGCCTGCCAACCCTGGCCCTGGGCTCCTAGATGGCGGGCGCCCCGGGCGAGCCGCCTGTACTCCAGGGCCACCACCGCCACCATGAAGTCTATCAGTATGACACCGTACGCCTCGAGCACCGCGGCGCTGGGCCACCCCACCGTGGCCCCCACGAGGCCCGCCACGGGGAACGCCGCCAGGGCGACGGCCAGGCTGGCCAGGGCTAGCCTGGACCCGCGGAGGGCGAGGCCCGCGCTGGAGAGAGCCAGGGCCAGGTCGGCCTGCACGAAGAACCAGGTGGAGACGAAGACGTGGGGCCTCGTGCCGGAGTGGTAGTAGCCTATCAGCGCCAGGAAGACCCCGGCGAGCGCCATGTACGCTGCCCCCGCCGCCTCCAGCCTGCCCCTCGACGCGGCTAGCATGGCCGCCCCCAGGGCTACTATGACGGCCCCGACTGCCATGAGGCCGTAGTTGTACACGCCCGGGCAGCAGCTCCCAGCGCCCCCCAGGTCGCTGAAGGCGTCCCTCGTGAAGGCGAACCAGCCCCTGTTCAGGTACCAGGCCGCCCCTATCACGGCCCACGCGAGCGCGATAGCCGCCACCGCGAGGGCGGGGATCAGCGATGCCAGGGCCGCGCCACGGCCCGGGTAGCTCGCCGCCACGGCTCAACCCCACGTGGGGCCCGCCGCTCGAGGCTGTTATTCGGGCGGCCCTTCACCGGTATGGGCCCGGAGGGCTACCCGGAGGGCACTGGGACGTAGTCGTAGTAGGCCCTCCCCTCCGGGTCAACCGCCACTATGGCCAGGGTTAGGGGCTGGAGGCCGCCGCAGCCGCTGGGCAGCCCGACCCTCAGGTATGCGGAGCTCCCGGCTGGCACTGTGATGTTGGCCGCGGGCTCCTGGCCCGGCCCGCAGTTCGCTATGTAGGCCAGCCTGACCGTCAGGTCTACTGTGGCGTTGCTCTCAACCTCGACTAGCACGGTGCCCCCGGATAGGGAGGCCCTGTAACCCAGGGGGGGAGGGTTCAGGGGGCCCATGATTGAGAGGTTAACGGGCTCCCCCACGCCGCCATACGCCACAACGAGCTCCACCGTGCCGGGCCTGTAGTAGCCCCTCGCAAGCTCCACCATCGCCTGGTAGACCAGTAGCCCGTTCCTCTCCCCCAACAGCCTGGGCCCCTCCCACTCCAGCCTCACGAGCCTCGACGACGAGTCTAGGGCGTACACTCCGAAGAGGCTGGGGTCGAGCTGGGACCTGGCGTAGACCACCAGGGGGAAGGGCTTGTAGAGGAACCTGGCCTCCACGAAGGGCGGAGCTATCACCTTGGAGAACACGTCCACCCGCCCCAGCCGCGGCGCCTCGCCCGGTGTGGTCGATGTGTTCGAGCCGCCCGGGGCTGCCGAGCCGGGTGGCGGCGCCTGGGGGGCCGACGTGTCGGGGGACTCAGCCTCCCCCCGCCCCCCACCCCCCAGGCTCGAGAGGGCGGCTGCGGCCGAGGCCGCCACTACCGCGAGGGCGAAGAAAGCTAGGAGGAGCCTCGAGCGGCCCCCACGCCTGTTGCTGGCCAAGCCTTGCTAGCCCCCGCCCGGCTGTGGGCCTCCAGGGTTTTAGCTGGGGGTCTACCGCCTCCTCAGGGCTAGTAGGGCTACGATTGCCACCACCACTAGCGCCGCGACCGCCGCTGCCAGCTTACCCGTGCCTCCCCCGCCCTTGCCGGCAGTGCTGGTCGTCGTGGGGGATGGCGTCTGGGTGTGCTGGGGTGTAGTGGGATGCGTTGTTGGCTGGGTGGCTGTTGGAGTGCTTGTCGTGGCTTGCGTCTGCGTGGCGGTTGGCCGGCTCGTCTGCTGGGGTGTCGTGGCCGAGGCTGTCCCGGCCGGGCTTGTGGTTGTTGCCTGGGGGCTCGTAGTCCCCTGCGTTGTCGAGGTGGTGGCCGTGGTTGTGGTAGTGGTAGATGGCGGGGCTGAGACCTCCACGCTAGTCCCGCCCTGCACGGTTAGCGGCGGCTGGGGCGAGAGCTGCGCCATAGCCTGGACCGTGAACCTCCACTCCACACTATAGCTGCCCTCCGAGGCGGGCGCTTCGAGGGTCACTGCCAGGGTTAGCCTGCCGTTGGGCGGCTGGAGGTCCTCCACTAGTATGGAGACGTTGCCACCGCTAACCGCCACCTGCGGGCTCTGCTGCTGGCCCTCCATCACCACCTCGACGCTGGCCAGGCTGAAGCCCTCGGGCAGCCTCAGGTCTAGGAGCACCAGGCTCTGGTAGGAGCTGCTATACTCCGCCTCGAAGGTGAGGTTCACCAGGCCGCCCGGCTCGACCGCGACGCTCTCGGGCGGGGTAGCCAGAACCGAGGCCTCCTGGCCAGCCGCCAGCACGCCCAGCAGCGGGGCCGCCGCCAGGAGGAGGGCGGCCGCGAGTGCTGAGAGCCTCCTGCGGGGCGCCACGGCCACAGCCACCAGCCCGGCTAGGGCAGCCGTGGCGGCCCCCGCGGCGGCCGCTGGGCTTCTAGGGTCGCTCAGGGTTCCTACACCTCCCTGGAGAGCTTCGGGGGCCGCGTGGGCGCCCGCCTGCTGTGCCCCCGGCAGCCTGGCTGCTAGGTAGGCCCTCCCGGGCTCGAGGCGGTCGAGGCTGCCGAGGGTCCCGGCCCAGCCCCACGCCGCGACGCGCCAGCGCCCCGTCTGGGGGTCTATCGTGTATAGTATTGTGTCCGCCAGGCCTAGGCTGCCGAGGGTTAGGTTGGGCTTCAGGGGCACTACTACGGCTGTCGAGCCGTCGGGGCTCCACCTGGCTATGTAGCTGGCGTTGACTGGCAGCGTGTAGCCCGTGTATGAGAGCGTGCAGGCCCCCGTGGAGTTCCTGGCGTCCACGAGGACCGCGGGGGCCCACGCCTCCCCCACGCCTGGGGCTAGGCTCCAGTCGGGGTATACCTGGTATACGCTAGCGTTGGGGCAGGCTGCCCCCAGGGCCTCCTCCAGCACCTGAGGCACCACCCCTATCGGCAGGGACGCCAGCTCGGCCGAGCCCGCCGGTATGGTTAGGTTGAAGGTCGCCGGCGTCCCGTTGACTAGGTAGAACACCGCCGTCGCGGTCCTGCCCTGGAGGTCCGTGAGCGAGACCGACGCCTCCACGGGGGTTGCGGGCTGGAGGCCCCTCGCTGCGAGTATCAGGGTTCCGTTGGGCATCCACTCGACAAGCTCTAGGGGCCCGCTCACCTCGGGCGTTACCCCCAGCATCTGGAGGGCCTCAATCGCGTCGTCCCACGCTACGAGCCTCAGGGTGGACTCGCCGGGCGGTATGATATACTGCGCCTGGGCCTGCAGGGCTGGCGGCTGCCAGTCGGCGTATAGCACCATCATAGCCGAGGACTCGTGGCCAGCGGCGTCCGCCGCGGTTAGGGTGACCGCGTAGACGCCGCCCACGCTAGCGTTTACCGTCACCACGGCCTCGTAGAGGCCCTGGGAGAGCTTGGCGAGGCTCACGTTGGCTGGAGCCCCGTTCACCGTGGCGTTGACCGCCTGCAGGTAGCCGCTGGCCTCTATGATTGTGAACGAGACGTTCACCACTGCGCTCGCCGCTAAGCTGCCGTTTGGCGGGGACTCGAGCGCCAGGGTGGGGGGTGTCAGGTCTACCACTACCTGGATGGTCTCGGTGGACGTCCTCCCGGCAGCGTCTACCGCTGTGAGGGTCACTATGTGCTGGCCCTCCTCCAGCTGGAGTTGTGCTGTGAGCGTGCCGTTCTCGTAGTTGAACCCGGCCGGGCTGCCGTCGACGTAGAGTGAGACCGTGTCTATCCAAGTGTCGTTGTCGGCGACAACCGCTACGAGCGTTACGTTTGTCGTGTTAGACACGTAGGCCCCCGGCACGTTCTCCACGGGCTCCACTATCTCCACAGTGGGCGGGTAGTAGTCGACGTAGAACACTATGGCCGCGTGGAGCGTGTTCCCCGCGGCGTCCTGCACGGCCACCAGCAGCGTGTTCCCGCCGGGCACGAGGGCGTCCTGGGGTATCGGCACTGCGACCTCGTATATCCCGCCGCCCACGGGTGTCAGGTTGACCCCTAGCTGCACGCCGTTCAGCTCCGCCTCGACGGCCGTCACGTTGGTTAGGGTCTCGCTAACCACTAGGACTGCGGAGCCCAGCTCCCCCGGCCTGGCCACGGTGCCGTTCGGGGGCGAGGCGCTCACGAGCTGCGGGGGCGTCTGGTCCACGATTACAACGCTCTCCGCGGAGGCCTCGTTGCCAGCGGCGTCCACCACCCTGAGGGCCACTGTGTGCACGCCCTCCGCGAGCGTTAGGTTCACCGCGGCCTCCCAGCTGGGGGTTGAGATGTTGTAGGTGCAGCATAGGCTGCCGTCAACGTAGATGGACGCCTGGACAAGCCATGTCACGTTATCCCAAGCCTCGGCCTGGAGCTCAACCGTGGAGGTGTTCGCCACGACACTAGCGGGTAGGCTCGCCTGGGGCGGGTAGGGGTCAACCGTGAAGAGTACTACTGCCCTGGCCTGGTGGCCAGCCTGATCCGCGGCCTCCAGGGTCACGTTGTGCCAGCCAGCGGTTAGGGTTAGCGTGGCCTGTAGGGAGCCCGTGGAGGGGTCGTAGGTGTAGCCGGTGTAGGCCTCGCCGTCAACGTACACACCGATACTAGCAGGGTCAACGCCCGACACGCTATCCGCCAGAGCCGCCTGGAGCGCCACGGTTGGCGAGGCTAGTATGGAGCCGTTAGCGGGGCTCTCGACGGATATGCTTGGCGGGGTGGTGTCTACCGTATAGGCCGCCTCCGCCTCCACCGTGTGGCCGGCCAGGTCCTCCACCGTGACCATCACAGTCGAGGCGCCATCCGGCAGCTCCACCTCGACCGTGGGGCTCGCCTCGAGGCTGCCGTTCAAGGGTATGACGACCGAGCCGCCGGGCCACTCTATGGTGGCGTTCGCCAGCCCTATGTTGTCGGAGAGCGTGACCGTGAGGTTAACCGCCGCCGAGGGGAGCAGGCTGCCGGGCTCCGGCAGTATGGCCTCCACCTCCGGCGGCGTCGTGTCGACAGTGAAGGCCAGGGTGGCTGAGGCTGTGTGGCCCGCCATGTCGCCCGCTAGTATCTCCACGGTGTGCTGGCCGTCGCTGGGGGTGAGGCACGCCTCGAGGCTGCCGGTAGCCGGGTTGTAGTCGTAGCCCACCTGCTGGCCGTCGAGCAGCACCTGTATGGAGGAGTCGTTCAGCTTCACGTTGTCGCTGATGGTAGCCTCAACGCACACTGGCAGCGAGGCCTGGTAGGAGCCGTTGGGCGGCCCCTGAACCTCGACCACGGGCGGCTGGCTGTCGCTGTAGAAGAGTGAGGCCGCGCGGGCGGTGGAGCCCCCGACGTCCGTGGCCACTATCGTGAGGTTGTGCTGGCCATCGTCAAGCGTTAGGGTCCAGGAGTTGCTGTACGTTCTACCCGTGCACTGGCAGCTGTCGAGCAGGGACCCGTCTAGGTACACCCTGACCTCGACGAGCCCGGCGTCGTCGGAGGCGCTTGCCGATAGGCTCACCGTCGGGCCCGGCAGGTACGAGCCCGCCTCCGGCTCCAGGCTGACGCTGGGGGCCTCCAGGTCCACCGTGAATAGCACTACTGCCCTGGCCTGGTGGCCAGCCTGGTCGGCAGCCGTTACTGTCACGTTGTGGCCGCCAGAGCCGAGGGTCAGGGTGGCGGTCAGGAGGCCCGAGCTGTAGGTGTAGCCGGTGTAGGCCTCGCCGTCAACGTACACACCGATACTAGCGGGGTTGACGCCCGAGACCTCGTCGCCTATGCTGGCCACGAGGCTTACCTCGCCCGTCGAGAGGACCGAGCCGTTGGAGGGCTGCACCACGTCTATCGAGGGGGGCTCTGTGTCAACCGTGAACTCCACCGTCTCAACGATGCTGTTCCCAGCCTCGTCGGCAGCTACCACGTAGAGCTGGTGGCCCCCATCTCCCAGGGTGACTGTGTCATAGTAGCTCACCGGGCCGGGGCCCCCGCCGCTGAACACCAGCTCCCCATCGATGTACACCTCAACCATGCTCAGCGACCAGTCGTCGGATGCGGTGAGGTTAACCTCCACGCCGGCCTCGGGGTAGAGGGCCCCGCCCTCGGGGGAGTAGACGTTCACCGCGGGTGGCTCCAGGTCCACGACCAGCCAGCCCGTGGCCGTCGAGGTGTGCCCCGCAAGGTCCGAGGCTTCGAGCTCCACCGTGTGGTTGCCCGGGCCTAGCGTTACGCAGGCCTCCACCGTGCCCGTGGACTCGTTGTAGCTGGCGTCGACGGGCGTTCCGTCGACGAGGAGCGTTATGGTTGATGGGTCCACGCCTATCCCGTCGGACACCGTGCCAGCGATGCAGTAGCTGGTCTCGTTCACGAACAGCCCGCCGGGCGGCGGCGCCTGGAGCTCCACGGTTGGCGGCGTGTTGTCGACCGTGAAGTCCACTGTGACGGTGCGGTTCCTGCCGAACACGTTCTCAGCGTACACCTCGATCTCGTGGCTCCCCTCGTCGAGGGCCAGCGTGCCCTGGTAGCTCCACTCCGTCTCGCCGTTGCAGCTGCACGAGTCCAACACGCTGCCGTCCAGTAGCACGGTGACGTTCTCCAGGCCGCTGTCGTCGCTCACCGTAATGTTCACGTAGACGCTGGGGCCGGCGACCACGCTCGATGGCTCCGGCTCCTCAACCTCCACGCTGGGGGCTCCGGTGGCTACTGTGAAGCTGACCGTCGCCGTGGCCGGGTTGCCCGCCTGGTCGCTCACCGTTATCGTGGCGGTGTAGTTGCCATCGTTGAGGCTGGCGCACGCCTGCACGGCCCCTGTGGAGGGATTGTAGGTCGCGGGCACGCTGCCGTAGCCGCTTATGGTGACCTGGAGCGTGCTCCAGTCCACGCCGCTCAGCCCATCCGAGACCGTGGCGTTTATGCAGACGTCGTTGTAGCCCAGCCTCTCACCCTCGCTGGGCGCCTCCACATCGATGGTGGGCGGGGTCTGGTCGACCCCGAAGCCCCCTGTGTAGTGGGCCGTGTTGCCGGCTGCGTCAGAGACGGCGAGGTGTAGGAGGTGCCAGCCCTCCCCGACGCTGTAGCTCACTGTCACCCTGCCGGTCGAGGGGTCCACGGTGACGCTCGCGGGCTGCCCGTCTATGTCGGCCTCGACGCTGGCCCAGTCCACGCCGCTGGTCTCGTCGGACACCACGAATACTATGGAGCCGCTGGCCTGGCTGGTCCAGCTGCCTATTGGGCCCGAGTAGAGCTCCACCTGAGGCGTAGCCGTGTCCACCGTGAACTCTAGCACGACAGTCACAGCGTTGCCAGCGTCGTCCCACACCAGGGCCTCCACCTCGTGCCCGCCGTCAGCCAAGCTGGCGTGGTAGTAGACGAGCCAGAGGCCCCCGCCGAGGCCCTCGACACTAGCATTGACCTGGGAGCCGTCGATGCTCAGGTTCGCGGCGAGGGCCGGGGATATGTCGGTGAAGGTTAGGTTCACCCAGACCTCCGACTCCGCCAGGTAGGAGCCGTTGCCTGGCGTCGCCGAGACGAGGCTAGGCGGTGTGGTGTCGACCGTGAATGCCGTGGCGGCCTCGGGGCCCTGGTTGCAGGATAGGTCGAACGCCGAGACGGCGACCTGGTAGACCCCGTCGGCCAGGCTATCGGGGGGCGACCAGCTCGTCTCGCTCGAGTTGAGCGTCACGTTGTAGAGTACCCCGCTGGAGTTGCTGAGGACTAGCGTGTACCCGGCGACTGCGAGGTTCTCCTCGGGCTCCGACCAGGTTATGTTGGGCTTCGGCGAGTATGCCGGCTCTACTGTGAGGTTGCCCGGGGGGCCCGGCGGGTCGCTCTCGTTGACGAGGATGTCAACCCTCACTATGTCCCCGGGCGACACCTCCACGCTGGTAGCGTTAACCCCCTCAACGAAGAGGTATACTGCGCCGCTGTAGTTCTCCACGCTCAGCTGGTACGCGCTCGGCTCTACCGTGCCGTTACCCGTGGAGGTGCCGGCCAGCACGGTGCCGTTGGGGGCTACTGCGTATACGTGTAGCCCGCGGGGGGCCGGCTTGAGGCTCCCGTTGGACTGGCACACTATGCTAACGTTACCGTATATTGTCGCTGGCAGCGAGGGCGGCGCCTGGTCTGCCCCCACCCGGCCCCCGCCCGCGGGGCCCCCTAGCTCGTGAGGGCCGCCAGCCGGGGGGAAGCCGGGGAGCACCGCTAGGGCGGCAGCCAGGATCGCCACTGCTAGAGCCACGCCTAGGATGTAGGCTTCACCACGCCTTTGAGGGGCTACCATAGCGGACCAATCCTCCCACTATACGGGTCGGGTACAGTATACCCCGGAGGCCCCCGGGGAGCAGCGGCTCATTTAAGTCTTAGGATGAAACGCTACATAAGCTTGAGGCCTATAGTAGAGGATTCGATAATAAAAATATTAATGGGAAAAGAGGGTGGAACGCCCCGGCTGGGGTCTAGCGCCGCTAGTCTAGCGAGTACCAGGTCGGCACGATCAGCGTGGTGTCTGTGTAGGCGTAGATCCACATGCCAGTGCCCGGTAGCAGGGTGTACCTGCTATCCCTCGGCACCGCCACCCAGACGTGGTGCTCGGAGTCGTAGAGGTAGACCATTCCGAATATCGCGGTGTCCGGTATGCTGCTCAGGTAGGTTCCCAGACCCATCGGTGCGGCCGAGGTGAAGCCTAGGAAGTAGCCTCCCTCTGGTATGTCGTAGATTATCGGGGTCGGGGGTACTCCGCCGTCGTCACTCACGTAGGGTAGCATGCCCTGCATCAGCATGAAGCCCTCGCTGCCGTTGTAGTTGACCCAGAAGGCCATACCATCCTTTATGGGGGGCACCGTCGAGGCGTTGGTTACGCCGGGTATGTAGGCTATCCACGAGCCGGCGTCGTAGTTGTAGATGTAGATGGCGTTTATGCTGCCGCCGCCTATGGCCAGCCAGCCGGCCAGCTCGTCAACGCTTACGGTGTTCACCATGGGTATCGACATTAGGTTCCAGCCGGAGTACAGCTCCGCCGGGAAGAAGGCGCCCTTCGGGACCTCAACTGTGGCGGCGTGGTAGCCAGTGTTGCCAGCGAGGTCGGAGGCCGTGGCGTTGAAGGTCACGTTCACCGCCTCCATCTGGAGGCCGGTGAAGACCAGCAGGCGGCCGTCGACGGCGATTATCCAGGGCTCGCTCATGCCGCCGCTGACGCTATCAGCATAGAACTCCCCGATAGTGTAGGCTGCCTCCTCCCAGTCGGGCAGGCTCCAGTAGCCGCTGGTGGTTATCGCCCAGTAGCCGCCGCCTAGGGCCGCTAGGGGCACCTCGAAGGCGTAGGTGCCGCTGGGTGTCGCTATGTAGAGCGTGAACTCGCCACCAGCCAGGTGGGCGTCGCTCACCGTTATGTTGTATATCATAGCGCCGCCCATGACGGGGCTGACCTCGAAGCTCACCGTGGGCGGCGTTGTGTCTACGTGGAAGGTGTAGTTGGCCGAGCCGCTGTTGCCTAGGAGGTCGCTGGCGCTAACCTCCAGCCAGTAGTCCCCGTCGGCCGCGACAGTGACCTCTATGGTTAGAGTGCAGGTGCCGCCGCTGCAGGCCTCCTCCTTGACTATGGCGCTGGCGCCGCTGGTGCTAACGGCTATCGAGTCCACATCTAGGCCTATACCGGTGTCGGTGACGTTCACGGTCACATTGAAGGTTAGAGCATTGAACCAGCCCAGGTCGCTGCCGTCGGGCGGGCTGAAGACAGGCGGCTCAGCGTCTATCCTTATGCCCTCAGTGTCGTTCGCGGCCGTGGTGTGCTTAGCCTCAGGTGCTAGGGCCTCCGGTATGAACTTGCTATAATAGTAGTAGTCGGTGACGTTGAGTGTCACCCGGTAGGTGACGCCGGGGCTTAGGCTGCAGTGCTCGCTCAGGTTCACGCTGCCGAGCGTGGAGAGGTCGAGGCTCTTAGTTACGGTGCTGTCGGGCATCCAGAGGGTTATGGTGCAGAGCCTCGTGGAGCCATCGTAGACGTAGAGGTATATGGGACCTAGCCCGTAGTCGTCGCTAACGTTGCCCTGGAGATGTATGACACCGCCGGTCCAGTACTCTACCGTGAAGTTATCGGTGCTTATGCTAGGCGGGGTTACGTCGACATAGTAGGTTATGTTTATGGTCTTGGTGTTGCCAGCGTAGTCAGTAACCTTGACTATGACTGTGTGCCACCCGCTCGCGGTCAGTCCGCTCTCCATACCTGAGAGGTCGAGTGTTAGCGTCTCGGTCCCAAGCCCGCTTGAGGTGGTGTCACTAGTGTTGTCCTTGCCATCCACTGTCACGGTGAAGCTGCTTATGGGGCTGGAGTCCGTGAAGATTAGGACGTATCCTATACTGTCATAGTCTGGGTCCACTATCGTGCCGTTTAGGTCGTCGAAGCTGGATGCACCAGTGTCGAGCGCGGGGGCCGTCCTGTCTACTACCAGCCAGAACATCTGGGTGGCACTGTTGCCGTTGCAGTCCTTAACGAAGACTGTTATGTTGTAGGTGCCCTCGCTCCACCCTGATATGTCCAGAGTTATCGTGGCAGGACTCATACTCGTGTTATAGCTGCCCGAGAGCTCCTCGGAGCCGTTCACGTAAACCTCTAGTGTCATTTCAGAGTAGTCCGCTAGGCTCACGTTGAACTGTAGCCCGCTGGCGTTGGTGTAGTACTTCCCGCTGTAGAGCGTGGCGTTCACATCGGTTATGCTGACGACGGGTTCGCTGGCGTCTAGCACTATGAGGTAGGTGTGGGTCGCGCTGTTACCAGCGTTGTCCTTGACTGTCACCGTTACTACGTAGTAGCCCTCGCCTACCAGGTTCACGGTCTCGGTCCAGGCTAGGCTGCTCGTGCCGGAGGGTGTGGAGTCGCCGTAGTGGGTGTAGTTCTCCAGCTCTATAGTCGAGGCCGCGTCGTCGAAGCCGGATACACTGTCCGTGGCTGTGAGTGTTAGTGTTAGGCTTGTCTCGTTGAAGCAGTTGAGGCTGCCCTCGCTTAGGGAGGGTGTCACCGTGAGTGTGGGGGCGGACTTGTCGGCCACGAGCTTCGCTGTCTCCGTGGCGCTGTTGCCGGCGAAGTCGGTGGCTGTTATCGTGAACTGCACCGACTCGCCGTCGCCCAGGGTGCTGGGTATCTCATACTCTATGTAGAAGTGTGTGCTGTTGACCCTCTCCACGGTGTAGCTGCTGGCGCCGTCGCTTACCGTGATCGTGTCGCTTAGCTTGTAGGTTAGGTTCTCCAGGTCGGTCACCTTAAAGAGCAGGTACACCGTATTGTCGCCCGCGTTGGAGAACCAGGCGGTCCCGTTCGTGTAGAGCTCGTCCGTGAATGCGGCGTCCCTGTAGAAGCCCACCACGCTTATAGTCGGGGCGCTGTTGTCAACAACCACGTCGAGGCCTATGGACTTGGTGTTGCCAGCGTAGTCTGTCACGTCAAAGGAGAAGTATATCGCGCTGCCGTCGGGTAGGCTGGTAGCGTTGTCCGTAACGTTTATCGCCACGTTGAAGTACAGCTCCATCTTGTCGGGGCTCAGGCTGGTCGTGTTGTAGATGTAGCTCTCACCCGTTATGTTGGTATACACGTTGCTTATGTTCAGGGGGTACAGTGATAGGTTGAGGTAGTTGGTGCCGTCTATTGTGTCCTTGAGGGTGAAGTTGAGCGTTATGAACTTGTCGTCTCCTACGGTGACGAACTTAGCGTAGTAGTGGTCGCCATCATAGCCTGGGTACCTTATCGTGTAGTCTGGCGCTGCCGAGTCCACCATAACCTGCAGCTCCGCAGTGTCGTGGTATATTGTCTCGAACGAGCTGGTTATGTGGTAGCTTACAGCGTATATCGTGTAGAACCCGCCCTCGCTGGTCATGGTTGCGTTGAAGTCTATCGAGATAGTCCACCCGTTGCCTAGCGCCAGGCTGCCGGGCGAGGTGTACGAGGCTATAGCCAGGTAGTTGGTGCCGTTGACAGTCACGTTGGTTACCTCGTAGGACCAGCTGCCCACGAAGCCGCCTGTATCGTTGTATACCTTTATACTGTTTATCTGCACGGTATCGGGGTCGGCTATGGGCGTCCCGCTAGCGTTGAGCAGGATATAAACCTTCTCGACGCTCGTCGTCTCATCGTTGTTCGTAACGTTTATAACTATGTGGCTATAAGCAACTCCACCCCTGAAGACGTGCTTGTTGATCGTAGCCGAGATCTTCCCGGCCCCCTCAGCGGTGGGCATGCCTGGGACTGGGTGTGCCATGGCTGCGAGTGCCGGGGCGGCTATGAAGAGGGCCGCTAGCGCCGCGGCCAGGATTATCCTCGAACTCGACATACTCTATACTGCACCCCATACTTAGAGGTAGGGCTCCCCTTGCAGGGAGCCTCCCGCAGAGTACGATGCCAGTACTCGTATATAAGTGTAGAACATATGATTGTTTCTAGCGATTATTCTAGTTTTTCTTGTGGAACCTCTGCAAGGGTTTGCATAATATTAGATGTAAGTCCATGATAAATATATGATAATTTATAATACTTTAAATTACTATGCCTGCCTTAAATTACCGGTTACGTGTAACGCTGGTGGACTGGCAGGCGGTAGTGCGCCTGATGTGGCGGTGTAAGCTATAAGGCTGTGGCTCCGAGGGTTTAGCGTGGGGTCCCCAGGTTGGACGTGGTGGAGGCCGTCGTAGCTGTTGACGCCGCGCTGTCGGCCTGGCTTGCGGTTGTGCTGGTCAGGCTCCGCAGGCTGCGCCTCCGGAGGGTTGCGGAGGAGGCCCTGGCTAGCGCCCTCGCGGATGCGGCCAGCGCTGGCGGGGAGGCTCCGGGGCTGGCGGCCCTCGTGGAGGAGAGGAGGGCCGGGCTCGCCCGCTGGCTTCCCCGGGGCTACCTGCCGCTCGAGGAGATGCTTAGGCTGGAGGCGAGGGTTCTAG
>Ga0256833_1000655_pt1 | contig 26694 bp, 24 predicted proteins | sample 356284metaG_FD_190535 | JGI IMG/M metagenome (GOLD analysis project Ga0256833, IMG submission 190535) | Hydrothermal vent microbial communities from Mid Atlantic Ridge, Atlantic Ocean - 356-284 | ecosystem: Environmental > Aquatic > Marine > Hydrothermal vents | place: Atlantic Ocean: Mid... | reverse complement strand
GCCTTTATCTCCAGTTTTTTTTGACCATTTTGACAGACCTTCTGTCAGTGTAGGTGTTTTGTTCCAAAGCTCACAAAACTGCCTTGCATACTCTTCATCCATAAACCTTGGAAGAGAAAATGCATAGGCTGTTAACAGCATAAATGAGGCAAAAATAATCCCTGCCCTTCTCATTATCTGTTCCTCCAGATTTTGTTATAGAAGGGGCAAAAGCCCCTTTTAGATTAAAAGCTCCAGTCTAAGGAAACACCTATAGAGTCCTGAGCGTTTTTGGCCGAAACTCTGCTATTTGGATATGCTCTTGTTTGGTCATAATATGTTCCTGTTGTTGTAACCTCTTTTTCAAATGCTCTCACATATGATGCATTCAGAGTAAAATGCTCTGTAAACTGGTATCCAAATCCAAGAGTGATGTGGTGTTCTGCTATAGCTGGGAAACCTACAAGATTGAACCACTCTAAATTAAAATCAGGAAATGGTGCTGCCAAATCAGGAATATTATTTCTATTAGGAGCATTTAGATTACTTTTACCTCTTATAGGAGACTTTCCATAGTTATAACCAGCTCTGAGGGCAAGTCTTGGAGTAACCTTATACTCTCCACCAACAGCAAAAACCCACTGGTCTTTCCATTTAAACTGTTTGTAGCCATCAGCATCAGACCAGTTAATCCACCTCACGTCAAAACCAACTTTCAGCTCAGGAATTGGTCTAAATCCGACACCAACAGAAGCCTCCTGAGGTTGTTCAAGTTTCAGGTCTTCAAAACCATTGCGCCCATCAGAATCAAAAACATTTTTATACTTCATCTTTACACTTGACTGATAATATGCACCAAGACACACATTATCTAAAGGCTTGAAATTAACACCTAAAGATGCACCTATCCCATAAGATTGAGACTGTCCACCGGAAGCATTCCAACAAGTTGCTGGATTAGTTGCATCTCTACATAATATAGCTCCCATATCTAAAGAACCCCATGCAAGATGGAGGGCACCACCGATAGCTAACTTGTCATTAACCTTATAACCAACTGCAGGAACAACTCTCATGAACTGAAGTGTTGTATGCATTTCAGCTAACCCATTTTTACCTCTGTAATCAACGCCCATACCAGAAACACCATAAGCACCAATACCTATAACAAGTCTGTCATTAATCTGATTTGTTATAGCAATCTCTGGAATAGTAAAAGTATCTGCTTTAGAAGTTTGATAAGATGCTGGCCTTCCTCCTATTTCTGACTTTGCTTTCACATGGGGCATAAACAGGATTCCACCAAAACTTACATTAAAACCTTTCTGTCTTCCCAGCCATCCAGGATTTCTAAATATGGAGTCTGTAGGCTCAAGACATATTCCTGTTCCCAGTCCTCCCATAGCTCTTGACGCTGGAGATACTCCAATCATGTTGTCTCCATTTGTTGCAAATGCACTGGCAGACAGAACTGCCGTAACAAGCGCCACCGAACCTGCCACCTTTCTCATAATGCTAACCTCCTGATTATGATAAAATAATATATTTTTTATGTTTTTAATAATTAATCATACAGATTATCAGGTTGTCAAACACTAACCTACTCTCCTATCTGAAGAAGGTCTCTTATCTCTTCGTCAAGCTGTCTGCATCTTGGACAGAGAGTTGTATCCCCCTTGTAAGAAAACGGAACAAGACATTCTTCACATGGTATCATCACGTGCTGTGCAAGAACTTCTGTTTCATTTAAAAATGTCTCCATGTTCAGTGTCTCTTTCAGATGGAGACAGTTTTCTGGGCATACTTCATGACATACTCTGCATTTAATACAGAGCTTTGGCTGAAACAGTATTTTCAGTCTCTCTTCACCTGCCTTCAGTGCTCCTGTAGGGCAGACATTGTAGCATACGGAGCAGTTTGTGCATCTGCTGTTATCAATCCATTTGTCAGATGTAAAGGATATCCTGTCAACACTTAATTCTATTTGACTGAAGTCTGCATTCAGACTGTTTAGAGCATCAACGAACCTTTTTCTTCTTTTAATGTTTATCTTTTCCTCTACTATGTTTTTTACTTTTTCATCTTTCTCTTCTTCAAAAGAAGAAATTCCAGGCATCAAAGCCCAGAATGTTAGTCCTGCTGCTGCCTTCCCAAAGTTTTTCAAAAAAGACCTTCTATTTTTCTTCTCTTCTTTGTCTGTTTCAAAACAGACATCCTGTATGATGACTCTGTTTTCTACCCCTAATTTTTCAAGTATGTAGTTTGCTTCATTTACTTTTTTATTTATTTCATCTAAAAGGGTTCCTATAAAACAGTCTCTGCAGTGCCCTGTATCAAAAATAATATCAGAGCCAGTATTTAAAACAGCTGAAACAATGTCTTCAACTGACAAGACAGACAGACAGGGAAGGTTCTTCTTGCAACTGAGTAATGATTCTTTTTTCAAGGTTTTAAACAGGACTTCAACATCAAAACCTGACAGAGAAAATGCTTCAGAGGGACATGCTCCTACACACGCACCGCATGAGACGCAATTTTCAGTGTTTACTGATATCCTGTAGTCATCTTGCGTTATAACGCCTTCTACAGGACATACGTCAATACAGAAACTACAGGAAGAATCCCTGTAATACACATGAACGCAGTCACTGAAGTTAAACTTTAATCTATCCATAACCACTCTTCCCTTTCCTATCAGGCATAAACCCCTTCTAAATCCTCGGAGAGGAGTTCATAGTCAGATAGTATAAACTCAAGGGCTAGCTCACAAACATCCTGATAAAATGGAGTTTCTGCCATATCTTTTGCAGACAGAAGATACACAACTCCCCAGTTTGCAAGATGCTCCTCAAGAAATTTTTTCTGTATCTCTTTTAGTTTTTTAACTTTTTCTGTATCACCTTGCTTGAGAGCATCTAACTCTTCCTTTGCTAAAGTCATCATAAATTCCATCTCAACAGCTATGTGGTCTGGAGACAGTGCCCTTGTCTTGTTCAGGTCAATAGAGTATCCGTGTTCTCTGTAGAATATAAGAGCAGGATTTGTAACGGAAGGGTCTATATAACCTTCATCATTCATAAAAACCGATTCATAGGGATAAACGTTTAAAAGAAATACTGTCGTAAAATCAACATTAAGCTCTTCTTCTATTAGTTTCTGAGGCCCTTTCTCAAAAAACTGTCTCCACTGCTTAGTTTTTGGAAAAAGGTCTAACAGTTGTGGATTTTCCTTTATTTTTTTCAGCGTATCTACATCAATCTCCTCAATGAACAGCCTTGATAAAAGGCCGTACATGTTGATTCTTGCCTGAACTTCCTGCATTTTTTCTTCCATCTTTTACCTCAAAAAAGGGGGAGGATATCCCCCCTGTTTTTATTCGTGTTCTCCAGGCATTCTGTAAGATTTATCTGTGTGTGGATACCATGGTCTTGGCATCCATTTTGGTCTTCTCAATCCATTGGGCCCCGGAGCAGGTCTTGTAAGCTGGTCTCTCCATGCCTGATAAACCTTGAAGGTTGCATCTGTATCAACAACAACATCACCAATTCTGTCTTCAGGTCCCGCTTTCTCAACTAAAACTTTCTTATGCCAGCAGTGCATTCCAGAAAGGGGATCAGGATTTGCAGGGAATACAGCATTCTGCCATACACCTGTGGCTCCATTCCACCATACTTCTTTTATGTCCGCGTTCATTTCTGGGTATGGCCATTTTATGTTTTTGTCATTATGTTTCCGCTCTACTTTGTGTCTGTAAACGCCATCTTTCCATCTAACAGACCATACTCCTTTCTGATGTTCCTTCACTTCTGCCAGCGCTGAACCATAGCTCATAATGGTAAGTTCTTGAGAAAATCCATCAATTTTTACTGTGTTCCTTACCCTCCATCTTCCAGAGTGGTGAGAGCAAGCAAGCACTCCCGGTCTGGTAGCCTGTGTAGGCATAGCCATTCCAACAAAATAACCGGTCTTTATTCCTGTAAGGGAATCAACAACCCACACCTTTATTGGGTCTCCTTTCTTGATTCCTAACCTTTTCGCATCTCCTTCATAAATCCATACGGGATTGTGGTTCTGGGAGATTTCCATAAGCCATTTCGCATTAACAGACCTTGTATGGATGTTGTAAGGAAGTCTGTATATCGGATTCAGAGCAAAAGCATTGTCTTCTTTCATGTAGCTGTGGTGAACATGGGTAGTGATGTGTATAAGCTTCTGGCGGTCTATGTCGTCTTTTGGGTATATTGGAATTGCATACTCTGGCCAGTTCCATTCCACAAAGGTTTTTGAGTAAAACTCTAAAAGTCCTGTTGGTGTATGGAAACCTTTCAGCAGTTTTCCATCTTTCATAACACCAATTGTGTGTCTCTCAGAATGGTATTTATCAGCGCCATGGTGTTTCAGATATACTGCTCCTGAATCAGGGTCTATCTCAAGATTTTTTCTTGGTATCCACTTGCCTTTATACTTATAGGCATCTTTTTCAGGGTCGTAAGGAATTTCTCTCTCATGAACGTTATAAACATTAGTTTCTTCAGTCCATGCTCCTCTATCTCTCATGTATTCATAAGGAGTTATTCCCAATTTATTGCATATTTTCCTGAGATTAGGGAGAGTTCCATATGCTGCGTCATACCACTCTTCTATAGTTACTGGTTTTCCCGGATTTTTCTTAGACTCCCAGAACTTTCTTATACCCAATTTTCCATCAGGGTCAATAGCCCATGCCAGATTAATCCAGAACTCATTCTCTTCCCATACTTCTCCTAAACCTGCCTTTATGTGAGCTTCTAATGTTGCTCTCCACGGAACTTTTGGTTTCCATCCCATTTTCTGGAGAGCTACTCTCAACACAGGCTGTCTAAAAGCAGTCCATCTTTCAGGTTTTGTTTCTGCAGATTGGTTGTCATGTCTTTCACCTGCAAGTCCAACAGGCAGTATGTAATCAACAAACCAGTTTGTTTCTGACCATGTAGGTGACAGATTTACTGTAAGCTCCATCTTGTTTTCATCTCTTAAAACCTCTATCCATCTAAATCCATCAGGATTAATCCATACTGGATTATAAATCTTAGAAATCCATACCTTTAGTCTGTCAGGTATTTTCAGACCCCTTTTCTCCCATTTCTTTCTCCACTGGTCATCTGACAGTAAATGTGGAAGCAGGAAGGAAAGTTCATAAGTTGATAAAGGCCATTCTGGAGGCCACAACAGCTCATTCCAATCATCAACAGGTTTTGGCTTTTTGCCTATAGTTGCATTATATCCTTTACCTCCAACACCTAAAACATGCCAGTGGTGCCAGCCTACCCCTCCAATTCCACCTATTGAACCTGTAAGACCTAAGAAGAAGAGACCTGTTCTTGCTGCATTCATCCATCCTCCTCTGTTTCCTGCAGCCTGAGCTCTCCAGAAATAAGAAGTTATTCTATTTCCAGCCCACAGGACAAGCTGGTACAGTTTTTCTAATCTATCAACTGGAACTTTTGTCTCTTCTGCTGCCCATTCAAAGGTGTAAGGAGCATAAATCTGTTTTAAGACAGATATAAAGTCCTCAAAAGTCTCTCCTTCTGGAATTTCCTGTATTCTTCCTTCCTTTTTAAGATAATTAAGGTATTCTTTGTCTTTTATAAACACCTTCCAGTTAAACCATCTTTTAACAAACTCTTTGTCGTATTTGTCCTCTTGCAGTAGTCTGTTAGAGAGAGCTAAAAATATAGCACCTTCCGTTCCCGGCCACACTGGTATCCACAGGTCTGCCATTCCAGCTGAGTTTGACAGTCTTGGGTCCATAACGACAAGTTTTGCACCTTTTGCCCTTGCATCTGCTATGTAACCTGCATGCTGCTGGAAGTAGTGTCCTGCATCAGCCGCATGGGAAGATGAAAGGAATATCAGTCTTGAGTTTGCAAAGTCTGGAGATGTTCTGTCATCACCTGTCCACGATATAGACCCTAATCTGCCTCCTGCTGAACATATATTTGTGTGAGAGTTGTGGTGGTCTCCTCCCCATGTCCACACTACTCTCGCTGTAAACCCTCCAGACTCATTAGGTCTTCCAACGTGATACATAACCATTTTTCTCTCTAACTCTGAACCTTTTTCAAGGGCTTCTCTTATCTTTTTACCTATAGTTTCTAAAGCCTCATCCCATGTTGTTCTTACCCATTTACCTTCTCCCCTCTTTGAACCTGGAGCTCTCTTCAGGGGAAATGGAATTCTGTCAGGGTCGTACATCTGGGAAAGGGCTGCATAACCTTTAGCACAGTTTCTTCCCCTTGAACCTGAATGGAAAGGGTTCCCCATAAATTTCCTTACAACAAGTTCGTCTTTATCAACCCATGCTGTCAGTCCACACGCTGCTTCACAGTTATTACACACTGTTGGAACAATCATGTAGTTAATCAGTTTTACGCCGTTTCTTAAGGCTCCACCATACTTTTTCCAGTAATCTCCAGAAGGCTCTTTCCAGTCGTTCCACTTATCAAATGGGGGATAGTAATCTATATGTTCTGGTGTAAAGGTAAGGTCTGTATTTTCTGAGGCAACAGCTGAATTTGTTGTTTTTTCTATAACACCCTTGGCAAATGCAGCACCACCTATCGCTGCGGCAACCCCTTTTAAAAAGTTTCTCCTTGTCGTTCTCATCTATACTACCCTCCTGATTAACTTAATGGTAATGTTTGTGGTGCAATAAGCCATGCATGTTTTATAAGCCACAGACCAATAAGAGCAAATATTGAGGCTATCCATGCATATCTGTATCTTCTGTATTCATTAGCTATACCTACGAGCATCATTGGAATGATAAAAGCAAACACAATCCCCAGCCAGAAAAACGGAGCTACTTCTCCAAAAGCTAAAACTTTTACAACCTCATAGGAAAACTCACTGTGCATCTTTGCAAAGAACAGTTCACCAATAAACATTGCTGCAGAAAGACCTGCAGAACCAAAAAGTATGTATCCAAGCTCTCTTCTCACTTTCTCCTGCAAAATATTTCCATACAAGGCATCTATTATTAAGTAAGCTGCTGAACCTGCCAGCATTGCACTGAGGAGCATTGATATCATTTCTGATGGGAATACCCATACTTCTCTTGCTGTTGCTTCTCCCATAATACCAGCTGTGTAGATAGTGGAGAAAAATGCAAGAATAAAGCCGGGAATCATAACTCTGTCAAGGAGTTTCTTATTTCCCGTAGCCCACGACCAGAAAGATATAAGAAGCACTATGACAAAGCCAGAAACAACCCATGCTCCCAGTGTTACAGCTGAAGTAAAGTGTGGATGGAAGAATATCTTCCAGAATCTAAATATATGGTGAAGGTCAAGGACAGTAACTAAAAGGGTTATGCCGATAAATATTAATCCTAATATTGGAAGCCACTTTCTGAAAAAGTTATCCTGCTCTGGATACTTCTTTATGAAGTATATACCTAATAAGAATGTACCTGTTGCTATACTTTTTGCCCACATATTTGTTGAAACGAGCCATCCCCATACAATCTTAGGGAGAGCCACATCAAATGTTACTTCTGCCCCTATCATGATTAATGCCCTCCTATATGTTCTAAGAACTTAACTTCTGTGAATATTGTGTATCCTTCAGGTCTTTCTGATGCAAGTGGATCAAGTGCCACTGTTGAACCTCTGACATAGAAATGTTTTGGATGGGTGTTCAGTTCTGGCTTTCTTACCATAACATCTCTGTGGTTTTTAAGATATTTGGATATTTCAGATTCAGGGTCATCAAGGTCTCCAAATATATTCGCGTGGGTTGGACATGCAACAACACACGCAGGCATAAGACCCACTTCAATTCTGTGTGCACAGTAAGTGCATTTATCAGCTGAGTTTGTAATTGGGTCAATGTAGATAGCGTTATATGGACATGCCATCATACATGAAGCACATCCAATACATCTTTCATGGTCAACATTTACTATACCGTTAGGCAGGTAGTGAAGAGCAGATACTGGACATATCCTCTCACAGGGTGCATTGTCACAATGATTACATCTCAGGGGAACAAAATGCCTTTTGACATCAGGGAATTCTCCCTGGTCTATATACTTTACCCTGAGCCTCCAGCTGTGAAGGGGAACGTTGTTCTCAGCTTTACAGGCAACAGCACAGGCCATACATCCCATACACCTGCTTAAATCAACAAGAAATCCTAACCTCATGGGATACCCTCCTAAAAATATTTACCGAAGGGGCAGAAGCCCCTTTTGTTTTTTATAGACATCCTTTAAAGAATCCTGGTTTTGGTTTTGGTGTAATCTCAAACTCTTCCAGCTTAACGACAGGAATACCGTCTTTCTCTCCTACAATAACACCACTTCCGTCTATAGAACCGCCAAATCCTTCAAGAAGGTCTGAGTAATAAACGCTTTCCTTTGAAGGCTGAACGTAAAAATACTCTCCCTCTGTAACATCAAACACAACAATCTGGGGAGGATTATCATATATGTCTTTAATACCCTCAAATGCTTTGTGGGGAGGGCAGGAAGCTAAAACATCAAACTCTCCACTTTCTTCTGCCTCTTTAGCACAGGATAGAGCTGTTATAACAGCACTGGTGAATTCAACTTCATTGTCTTCATCTTCTTCGTCTGCAACTTCCTCTTGAGCATAAACATTATTAACTAAGATGGTAGGAGAATATAAAACAAAAGCTAAAGACAGAACTGAAGCAAAAATATATTTAACCATTTTTATCCTCCTTACTTAAAGTTCTTCCAGCTTTTTAATGTTGACAGATATGCTATAAGGTCTTTTAAATCCTGTTCACTTAAGTGAGAGAAAGGAGGCATCTTTGACTGTTTTTTACCGTTTACAACCATATACCACTGATACATGTCGTTGTTTGGATATGCTTTGAATTTATCTGGCTTTGCGTATTTATTGTAATGTCTATTGGGATTAAGGTTCCTTATAACAACATCATTAGGATTTACTATAGATTCCTTGAGATAAACAGGAACAGCAATTCCTCCAATATCTGAAAGGTTAGGAGCCATACCTACAGGAGCTGTTTTCTGGTCGTCAAATCTGTGACACGCTGCACATCCGTTCTGGAGGGCAACCTTCTTACCTCTTTCAGGATTTCCAAGTTTTGATGCAGGATATCCCCACGAAACATAATCTAAATATTCTTTGTCTAATGGGAATTTCTTTAGCTTTATAAATTTCCATTTTGAGAGAGATTTATTACCGTCTCTTTCATACTTACTGCCGTCCCATATAGCAAATGCTACAGGAACAAGACCAGCTTTTAGATTTGAGTTTTCTGTTTTCAGTGGTCTTTTAAAAACTGCTGTCCATTCTTTTGTTTTCTCGTTATACTTCATCTGTATGTCAGCTGGCTCTTTAATCTCTGTAAGTGAACCAAAGCCTTCTGAGATAAATACTTTCTGATAGTCTCTTCCCTCAACAGTTTTTTGAAGATACACAGTTACAGGATGGTTCTCATCTCCCATTCCCACATAAGGCAGTGTTATTCCCTTCCCAAATCTGTTTGGGAACTCAATGCTCACCCCGTCAGCAAATCTGTTTGTGTCATATACTGTCTGTACGGAAGGTGTTTCGTCCTTCCATCTGATGTAAACAGCTATATCCCTGTCATTGTATGCTACTTTAACAAGGGCAGAGAGAAGCTTTTTCTTAGGTATAAGCTTGTTGGCATTTTTGTCATTCAGTCTTACTGAAATCTGGGGGTATAGGAATACCTTTTTTCCTCTTACTGTTTTCCACAGATAGGCATCTGGGTCTGCTGAAATTTCTTCTTTTACATACTGACCGTTTATCACTTCATACTTCATAAATTCTTTTTGATTTTTATCTTCGGCCTTTGAAATTCCTGCTATCAAAATTGAGCTCAACCCTATGGCAACCAGCTTTATTCTTCTTTTCATTACTTTCCTCCTTAACTCCATTTTTCAAAGGTCTTAATGACCTTCTTTATGTTCATTTTCAACAGCAGGTTGTGTTTCAAAGTATTTAACGCCGTAAACACCCTCTACTTTTGGAGTGTTTTTACCCTGGACGTATCTCTCGTCTATCAGTTTGAAGAACTCTGTTCCTTTAAGTCCCTGTTTTGCAGCAACTTCCTGATAGTAATTTTCGTCAAGTCTGAACATGTCTGCATGGCTGTATGCAATCAGTATGTCCATCAGCTCAGACTCTTCCCCTCTCTTTCTCTTTTCCATTTCTGCAAGGAGTGTTTCAGCTGCCTTATGAACCTCGGGACCAAACAGTTTTTCAAGATATTCCATTGGAATTCTTCCACCTTCCATTGGTTTTCCTTCTTCATCAAATTTTGGTGGTGAAAGAACAGGGGGGACATAATAAACGTTAGGCTGTGTTCCAAAGTCAGGTCTGAGAGGTAGTGCTACTTTGTATTTGTGAACCAGCTTGTAAACCTGTGAATCTTCGTCATCTAAAAATCCTACAAACCTTATTCTTCCAACACACTGGTGAGCACATGCTGGAGGAAGACCTTTTTCAATTCTTGGGAAACAGAATATACATTTTTCAGATTTAGATATTTTTGGGTTGAAGTAAATTTTCTTATACGGACATCCTGCTATACAGTATCTGTAGCCCTGACATCTCTCTAAATCAACAAGGACAATTCCGTCCTGCTCTCTTTTGAATATTGCTTCCCTCGGACATGCAGCAAGACATCCTGGGTTTGAGCAGTGGTTACATATCCTTGGAAGATAAAAGAAGTAAGAGTTAGGCCAGTCTCCCTCTCCAACGTCTTCGTCCCAGTTTGGACCCCATACAGGGTCAGTATTTGGAGAGAGGACTGTCTGGTCTGCATTTCCAAACAGCTCATCGTGGTTGTAATCCCAAGGAACGCCGTAGTCTAATACCATATCTGGTATAATTCCATCTTTCAGATTACCATCTGCATCAAAACCACCACCTGCTTCCATCCAGTTTCTTGGATAACCTGCTCCTGGCTGAGTTTCAACGTTGTTCCAATACATATATTCTCTTCCGTTTCTGTTTGTCCACTGGGTTTTACATGCTACTGTACATGTCTGACAACCGATACATTTATTTAAGTCCATTACCATTGCAAGCTGTCTTTTTGACATTATTCGTTACCTCCTTATGCTTTCTCTATATCTACTGAAGTTGTATAAGCATGCTGGTTACCATCCCAGTTTCCACCAAACTTCAAGTGTCCCCAGCCGTCAGAAAGCTCAAGCAGATTAAGTGGAGATGCTACAACAGTGTTGTGGGATTTGTTTCCTTTGAAGAAGAACGGCTCCCATCCGTGTTCTATTATAATCGCATCCTTTGGACAGGATGGGTAAACTTTTGCCATTGCGTAGAACTCACCAAGGTTGTTAAATACCCTTATCTCGTCTCCATCTTTTATTCCCTTTTTCTGTGCAATCTCTGGATTAATCATCACATACGGAACGCCTCTCTGGAGTCTCTGCAGAAGCGTTGAAGTTTTGTATGTAGAGTGTATAGACCACCTTGCGTGTGGAGACATGAGAACAAATGGATATCTCCTTGGTCTTATTGGTTCTTTTGCTGTTGGAAGGGCTGCTCCCTGTTCTATCCACAGGTCGTGGTCAACATAATAGGTAAGTCTTCCTGAAAGGGTTTCAAATCTTTCAAACAGGTAAAGGTTGTTTTCAAATGAGTTGTAAGGTTTGTCTGGATAAAGTGGAGAGGTTTTTCCTGCTTTGTCATTGAGCTGTATAAATCCTCCTCTCTTTCTGACAGTTTCTATTGTGTTAGGTTTGAACTGGTCAACATTTTCAAGGGCAAATTCTACTGCATCTTTGTCTGTTCTAATGTGTCCATTGTGGGTATACTCTTCAACAAGTTTGTCTAATTCCCTGTATCCTGTTTTTGAGTGGGTTGGGTCTGGTATCTTGATGTATTTTTTGTCTCCTGTTTCTTTATACTTTTTCATTGCAATTTCCTGAATTTTCTCAACAATCATTGTGCATATTTCCCAGTCAGACTTTGACTCACCTACAGGTTTCAGATTCTGTGGAGGCTGTGCCATGTTCGCATATCTGTGGTATCCAGGGTTTGTTCTGATGTCCCATACTTCATACATAGATTTTGCTGGAAGGACTATGTCTGCATACTGGGCTGTTGAGTTCATTCTAAAATCAACATAAGCAAAGAATTTAGCCTTTTTAAGGAATGCTTCTCTGTAAGTATCCCCTTTGTTTCTTCTAAATCTTGAATCTGCAAAAATCAGGAAGGTTTCTACTGTATTCCAGTATGGTTTACCATCTTTCTTACCTATGGAATCTTTCCATTTTTCATCTGTTCCGTAGTTATTTAAGGTTTCTTTGACCTTTTTAAGATACTCATCCTTAGACAGTCCTGTTGCTCTTCTTATGTCCTCGTCTGAATAAAGTTTCTCAACATCCTTTAGCATCTCACCTAAAACAAACTCACTGACAAAACCAGAAGCAAATCTCTGCTTATACTTTCCTGAAAATCCAGAAAGTTTACCCATTCCTGATATTGCCCATTCACTTTCTGTGTTGAATCCACCGTATGGTCCCAGTCTTCCTACAAGTCCAGATATGGAAGCAATAGCCCTCTGTGCAAGAAGACCGTTAAAGTATTTACCTATTGTGAATCCCATAGAAATCATAACAACCTTTGGAAGGGCTATATCTTTTGCAAGCTGTTCAACGATTGTTGGGTGAACACCTGTCAGTTTCCATGTTTTTTCTGCAGAGAACTTTTTGGCTTCTTCTTTCAGCAGTGCAAATACTGTTGTTACTGGGACTTTAGAACCATCTTTAAGTGTAACTTCCCACTTTCCTTCAAGGGCAGGGTCTATGTCCCATCCAACATCTTTCAGTCTGAGTGTTTTAACAGGAGAACCTTCACATCCAGGCATAACAGTCAGTTTATTTGTTTTTGTGTTCCATGAGAAGAACACCTCATGGGGGTGATACTCTTTCCCTTCTCCGTGTTCTTCAAATACTCTATAAGTCTCTTCATCAAACTCTGCAGGAGGATTTTCAATATTTATGTCAGATAGCCTGAGGAGTTTTTTGTTGTCTAATCTAACTAAGAAAGGCAGGTCTGTAAAATGCTTTATAAATTTAGGCTTATACAGTTTTTTCTCTAAAATCTCATTGATTATGGCCATAGCTAAAAATCCATCGTATCCAGCCTTAACAGGAACCCACAGGTCAGCATGAACACAGGTAGAGTTAAAATCTGGTGTGATTACAATCTGTTTAGAACCGTTATATTTTCCTTCCCACACAAAGTGGGCATCGGGAATTCTCGTTTTATTTGGGTCCTGTCCCCACCATATGTTTACATCTGTTGTGTAGAAAAAGTCGTAAGAACATCCTATGTTTCCTTCTCCGTAAACAACTGATACTCCCGGGAACATATCTCCAACGTAGGAAGCAATGTAAGGTCTTACTGCTCCAAGGAGGGTTCCAAGTCTCTTACCAGCTGCCCCTCTGATTTCTGTAAGCATACCGGCACCAACGTGTATGTAGAGACCTTCTGGACCTTTTTCAAGCATTGTTTTGTATATATTTTCAGCAATTTCTGTAATAGCCTCATCCCAGCTAATTCTTTTCCACTTTCCTTCTCCTCTCTTTCCTACCCTCTTGAGAGGATACAGTATTCTGTCCTTTTCATATGTAACCTGTGAGTGCTGAACACCTTTGTTACATCCCCTTGGGTTAAAGTCAGGAATCTTTGGATTGATAGGTGTGTAATTTGCAACCTGATTTTCTCTCGTAATAATTCCATTATTTACCCACACATCCCAGGCACAGTTACCCTGGCAGTTTACACAGTGGTAAGCCGTTCCGTGTTCTTCTTTGTTCCCATAGGTAAATGCAAATTCTTTTCTATACATATTCTCTGTATAGGTCGTGTTTGGATAGCTACTTCTCGGGTCTTCAACAATCATTGCTTTGTCTTTTGCAAAAGCAGCGTTGCCACCAAGAACAGCACCCATACTTGATACTGATAATGCTTTAAGGAAATCCCTTCTTGACAGTGCCATATATCTTACCTCCTTACTAAATATCTTTGTTTATAGACATCCACCACCACCACCTGCAGCTGGTGGCTGGTATTCTCCTTCATCTTCTGGATATCCTTCTTCATCCCATGCAACCATTCCACCTTTCAAATTTTGAGCAAAGGGAAACTTCTGGGCACATTTTTTGAAAATTTCAGGGTCACCGTCTTTGGAGACTATCACTGTTGGAATGTAAGGGCTTATCTGAGGAAGTGCTTCTTCTGGAGTTTTTGATTCATCACAGTCTGGAAATGGTATTGCACCAGGAATGTGAACACCTGTATAGTAATCTGTCTCCTCTGCTTCATCCTCTTCCTCTTCTGGAACTTCATACTTTCTGACGTCAATTATCTGTATGTTAATTTTGGGATTTCCAAGCTTTTTGTATAGCTCTTCAGCTGTGATAGGAATTTCTTTTCTAAGCTCAATGTCTTTCTTTCCAAAGCTGAGAAGAACACCTGATAAAACTACAATTATTGCAATGTAAATTATCCTCTCTATTTTAGGATTCATTACTCTTCTCCTCCTTCAGAAGAAGCTTGAACTGTTTGCTGGAGCTTTTTTTCTAATTTTGATATGTCAGCTTTCATACCTATAATTCCTATCAGGAGAACAACTATTGATATCCAGAATAAAATTCTTTCTATCATACTCATCTCACTCCACCTCTAAATTAATCGTAAACCTGGTCAGACTCTTTTTTGGCCTGCAGAAACTTACTCCATCTACCAAAGTAAATTAGATTTGCAGTTAACACTCCCACAACAAAATATGTTCCAGATTGTGCCATTGAACCGACAGAAAGGGTTGGATATGCTGACAGAAATGCCCCTGTTGTGCATCCACCGCCAATCATAGCTCCAAGGGCAAGAAATACACCAGCAAAAAATACCAGAACAAGTCTAACCCACGGAAATGGAGTAACACTTTTTGCAAACGCAGGAGGAACAGGGTCAAACTTAAATGTCCCGGATATGATAGCACTGATAAATGCACCGGGAATAACTCCCATTATCAGTCCTGCATGCCACAATATTCCTTCATTAATTTTAGGAACCGAAGATAAAGGATGTCCTATTAGATGGGATATCCATCCAACAAAGGCAAGAGCCCCACCGGAAAATCCTAAATACTCTCCCTGTGCTGTAGCCCATGCTATTATGGAACCTGCCAGCACACCTGATATAGCCCAGTGCCATTCCCCCTTTACAATCTTTTCGGCGAGAGATTTCTCTGAGTTTTCTTCATAACCTATCTTTTTAGCTGGGTCAAGCCAGTCAGCAATTAGAGCAAATATTACGAACAGAACACCCCATGCAACAGCAAGGGGACCATAAGGAATACCAAGGATACCATAAAGGGTTATTTTTTCTTTAGTTCCCAAAATTCCTACATCAAGTAACCATGGTTTTATCACATCGTAAATTACAATACCTAAAATTAACCCTATGACACCTGCTACTGCTATAAATTTTCCTGCTCCTACTCTTGCAACGCAAGTTCCAGGACAAAATCCTGCAGAGGCCATAGCTATACCAAAGAGAAATCCACCTACCAGATGTGCTATTCCCATATAAGGCATTATACGGGGGAGAAGATTTGTCTGCTCGGCTACACCAAATATGTCAGCAAGTCCATAAATGATAGATGCGGTAGCTATCCCCATAAATGCAAACTTCATTATCTTCAGGTCTCTCAGTAGAAGCATTCCTTCTACTCTTGAATATCTGATTGCACCAACTTTATGAAGAACGATTCCAAATAGTGTTCCTGTCAAAAGTCCCATCAGAAGATGATTGAGATGTTCCATAACTTAGACCTCCTGAATTTTGAAAAAGGGGGCGAAAGCCCCTGCTAAATTATTTTTTATTTTTCAATTGGAGTATTAGGGTCGTTACCCCATTCGTCCCAGGAACCTACGTAAACTTTAACTTTTTTGTGTCCAAGAAGTTTCAGAGCTGCAAACACGAATGAACCTCTTCCAAGTCCAACGTGACAGTATGTAATAACAGTTTTATCTGGTGTCAGACCTTTCTTTTTCAGTTTTTTGTAAACTTTCTTCAGTCTTTTCACCGATTTAAACAGATGTTTGTTTGGCTTTCCAGATGGGTTTCCTGCAAACTTCTTCCATTCAGCAAAAACAGCTCCCGGAATGTGTCCACCTCTCTTAACAGTTATGTGTTTTCCTGGTTTTTCAAGGGCATCAAGAAGTGTCTTTCCTGTGTATTCCTGAAATCTTCTTGCATCTAAGATAAAGTAGTGCTCTTTATCTTTTATAGCTTTGAGAACCTCTTCTTTTGTTGCAATTATCTCTTTTCTGATTTTCGGAGTAAACTTAGCTGGAGCAGGTTTTTTTCCTTCTCCTGACTCAACAGGATAACCTTTTGCTTCCCATGTGGCAAGTCCACCGTCCATCATCTGAACATTGTCAACCCCATAAAGATACAGGAAGAACCATACACCAGATGCGTTTGGACCTCTTCCGTCATCATAAGCTATAGCATGTGTGTCATTGCTAATTCCAAGTTCTTCTCCGATAAATTTAGCTGCCCTTTCGGGACACATAGGAAGACCACATTTTCTGATATCAGATAGATAGTGAAGGTCGTGAGCAAATGCGTTTACAGAACCGGGGATGTGCTTTTCTTTAAATTTCTTTGGAGAGTCACCATCCACAAATCTAACCTTTGGCTCTCCAAGAAGCTTGTAGGCATCATCAACATAGATGATAAACTTCTTGGCAAATTCTTCACCTGAGGGAACTTCAGCAAATGAAGGGAGAGAAATTGCTGCAAGACCAGCAAGGGCTACGACTGCCTTTTTTAATGCTTTCATCTAAATACCTCCTTAATGATATTTCCTATTCACATATTCATATACGATTTATTGACTTTGGTCAATAATATAAATAGAAAATTATGAGTTAACAACAGCTAACTATTGAAATTTCTTATCTTCATCAATTTTTTATAAAAATTATTAATCTTTCTTAAAGGCTTTAAAAATAACAACTTTCCCACTTTGCCAAAACTGATGTATGATGATTATTAGTATTTTTAATATGGGTATTTATATGTTAAAAAATGTTAGGAAATACTACTTGTCATTTGTTCCTCCTTCAAAGGCAAATAGGGTAAAGATAAATCTGAGAGCTTACACAAAAAGTGGAAAAAGGTATATTGTCCCCAAGGATGTTTCTTTAAAGATTAACAAGGCTATATGGGAACTTCAAAATCAGCATAAAGGAAAACCTATATCTGTTCCTGTCCATATAAAAGCACTTTTCATTCTCCCAAACAAAAGAAGAAGGGACCTTGATAACATAATGAAAACGTTAGGGGACTGTCTTGTATATGCAGGAATTCTAAAGGACGATAATTTGATTTTTAAACAGACTTTAGAGAAAAAAATAGTTAAAGATTTGGAAGGAGTGGTAATAGAAGTAAGTATGTATGATGAGAAAGAATTAAACGATAAAATTATAACAGAGATAAAAAATTACAAAGCAGGTATAGATGGAATTTAAAATTAATGAAGAAACCTACATACTGATTTTTAAGCTGGTTTTTTCTATTGCAGCAGGTTTACTTATAGGTTTAGAAAGGGAACATAGAACCAAAACAGAAATATTTGCAGGTATCAGGACATTTCCCCTTATATCAATATTAGGTATGCTATCAGCTTTTATAGCTGATAAATACTGGGAAGGAATTCTATACTTTACATTTGGAGGAATTGTTCTACTTGCCCTTATAAATTACTACCTTGAATACAAAAAAGATATAGGTTCAACTACAGAAGTAGCCACATTTATAGCTTTCATTATAGGTATTCTCACTTATTACGAGTATTACTATACAGCAGCATTTCTTGCCATTATTACCACTTCTCTCCTTGCATTAAAAAGAACTCTTGAACTGTTTGCAAAGAACATATCAGAAGAAGACATTTTTGCCATAATAAAGTTTGCTCTTGTAACTATTGTTATATATCCTCTTTTGCCTGATAAACATTTTGGTCCCTTTGACGCAATTAACCTTAGAAGCATATGGAAAATGGTAGTTATAGTGTCTGTTATAGATTTCATAGCATACGTAATCCTCAGATGGAAGGGAACAAAAACCCTGTGGATAACAGGAGTTATTGGAGGACTAATTTCGTCCACAGCTGTTTCTTACGAACTTTCAAAACTTTCTAAAAAGTTTAGAAATGTAACCTACTCAGCTCTATTTGGAATCGTTCTGGCGTGGCTTGTAATGAATTTTAGAGTTATTGTTCTTAGTGGAGTTGTTAACTTAAATATTGCCCTTCAGTTAGTTATGCCACTAACAGCCCTATCTTTCATTTACATTGCTGTTTTATCAGGTATATATCTAAAGAAAAAAGAAGAAATCACAAAAGAATCTCAACAGGAAATACCCTTTACAAATCCTTTTCAGATAACATCTGCACTGCAGTTTGGAATTATTTATGCAGTTGTAATTTTTATAACCAAAGCACTTCAACACTTTTATGGAGAAAAAGGAGTTTTTATAGCAAGTTTCATATCTGGTGTCATAGATGTTGATGCTATAACACTGTCTCTATCAAACTTAGCTAAACAGGGAACCTTAGAAAAATACATTGCTGTTAAAAGTATTATTTTAGCGGTCATATCTAACAGCATATTCAAATACATATACATTACTATTTTTGGGAACAAAGAGATTATTAAAAATATGGCTGTTTTTCTTGTTATCACTTTAATTTTTGGAGGAATTTTCTTGCTTCTATTTTAGAAAATTTTAAATTAATACGAAAAAATAAAAAAAAGCAGAGGCAGGCAATATGGTGTTATTTTTTGGTAGAAAAAAAGATAAAAGTAAAATTGAGAATGAAAACTACCAAACAACCAGCACAGTAGAGACTATTCCCAAGCAAAAAGAAAAAACAGAGAAAAAATCAGAAATCTCTTCAGACAATTTACTGGATGTCATGGATACAGGAATAATTATACTCTATCCAGACGGTAGAAAAATTGCAAACAAAAAAGCAAAGGAGATAATCAACACTCTTGACATACAAATTGAACAATTAAAAGATAATGAGATTTTAAAGTTTAGAGATAAATACTATCAGATAATTAAAATGGAAGAAAAGGGGAAAATAGTTTACACTTTTGAAGACATCACCACTAATAAAAAATTGATTGATAATGTGGTTTGTGTTCTTGCAGAAGACACAGCATTAACAATATATGACATTGGAAAAACAAAATTACTAAGTGACATACTGAATGCATACACCAAGATAAAATTTAAAACAATTTTAGAAGAGTTATTTAACGAAAGTCAGGGACTTAAGAATTTGAACCAATTTATAAACGAAGTTAAAGAAAAAGTTGAAGACAGTAGAAAAGTTTTGAACATTATTCAGAATATTTCTGAACAGACAAACCTCCTTTCACTAAATGCTGCAATAGAAGCGGCAAGAGCCGGAGAAGTAGGGAGAGGATTTGCTGTTGTTGCTGATGAAATAAGACAGCTTGCTTCAAAAACTTCGCAAAACGCAGAAGAAATAAGAAAAATAGTTGAGACAATAGTAGAATCAGTAAATGATACTTCAGACTCAGCAAACAGAACATCCGAAAATCTCACATTTCTTATTGAACAGTTTAAAGATGAGTTTCAAAAACTCCATGATTCTATAGAAATGCTAAACAAGTTTGCCACAGAAACATTAGAAAAACAATTAAGGTCGTGGAATAATGTTCTAAAATCACAGGAAATACATCCAGAAAAAAGTTTTCAGTTTTATTTATCCCTCCTTAACAAAATTGTTGAGCATTCTGTATATATGAAGAATTTAGCAGATGTAGTCTCAGAAAGAATAAGCTGGCATCCGCCTGACTATACAGAGTGTGACCTTGGCAAATGGTATTACTCAGTAGGAGAGGAAGAAGTTAGAAGAATTGATGAATCTTCTCTTAAACTTTTTAGAGACATAGAACAGCCCCACAAAAAATTCCATCAAACTGAAAACAGTTTTATTGATAACTTTAAAAAAGGAAAGATTGAAAATGTTATAAAAGACGGAATGGAACTTATAAAACAATCTGCAGAAATTATTGAAGCTATAAAAAAGTTAGCTGAAAACATAAAAACATGTAATATTTAAAAAACAGCATCTATTATTTCTGGAAAATATTCATGTATGTATTCAATAGGGTTTTTTGCTTTATTCACGACACAAAGCACAGAAATGCCTGTCATTTCATGTATAATCTGAGGACTTGTTTTTTCTGAAACCGTTTCTCCAGTATATCCATTTACCACTATACCTTTAATTTCCGCGTTTATCGTGTTTAACGCATCAACTGTTAAAACAGTGTGATTTATTGTTCCAAGCCCTGCTCTGGATACAATAACAACAGGGAGAAAGGTTTCATAAACAAAATCTAAATAGGTTATAATGTTCCCCCCTTCTTCTGTTATAGGAACTTTTATACCACCTGCACCTTCAATAACAAGATATTCGTAGCTTCTTTTCAGTCTGTCCAGATGGGAATAAATCCTTGCCATATCTATCTTTTTACCTTCCAACCTTTCAGCAACTAAAGGAGCAACAGGATTTTTAAACTGGTAAAGAACTACCTCATCTATATGCTGACCTGTTATCTGAGAGATAGTTTTTGCGTCAGAACATTCAGGACTGCATCCTGTCTCAACAGGTTTAAAATACCCTACATTGTATCCCTTATCTTTCAGCAGTTTTACAACAGCACCAGCAACTACTGTTTTACCTACACCTGTATCTGTTCCTGTTATAAATACAGCTTTACTCAACTTTAACTTTTTCTTCAGATTTTTTGTCTTTGCCTTTTGCACATTTTTCACAGGGATAGGCTTTGGGGGTTATCTGTTTTCCTTTATACTCGTTTTCAACTGATACCTTTCCACACTCTGGACATCCATCTACTTTTTTACACGGACAGGCCAAAGCAAAGCTAAAAGAAAAAATAAATGCCAGAGCCATCAGGAATAGTTTCATGATTTTAACCTCTAATTTTATTTCATATATTCTACTATATTTTTTGCATATCCTGTAATGTTTGAATATTAATCAGATTTACACCTTTGCTTATTCTTCTTATAAGGCCTGTCAAAACTTTCTTGGGACCAATCTCAATAAAAGTATCAACCCCTTCATCTACCATAAACTGAACAGACTGAACCCATCTGACAGGAGAGTAGAAATGCTCTTTCAGTTCTTTTCTGATTTCACCTGCATCTGTCAGAGGCTTTCCAGTTATGTTTGAGATAACTGGTATCTGTGCATCTTTAATCTCTATCTCCTCTAAATATTTTCCAAACTCTTCAGCTTTGTCTCTCAACAGAGAAGAATGGGCTGGAACAGAAACAGCAAGGGGAACAACCTTTTTTGCCCCCTTTTCTTTCAGAACTTCCATAGCTTTTTCAACAGCCTCTGTTTCTCCTGATATAACAGTCTGTTCAGGAGAGTTGTAGTTTGCTACCTCAACAATACCTGAAATCTCCTGAAGGGTTTTTTCTATCTCTTCAGCAGGCAGACCTATAATAGCAGCCATTTTACCTGCTCCCTCTGGAACAGCCTCCTGCATAAGCTTCCCTCTTATGTGTGTTATCCAGACAGCATCAACAGGGTTTAAAGCATCTGAAGCAACAAGGGCAGAAAATTCACCTAAAGAATGCCCGGCAGTATATGATGGAACCACATCTGGTCTACTTTTTTTCAATGCATAAAAAAGAGCATAAGAGGTAATAACGAGGGCTGGCTGGGTATACTGGGTAAGATTGAGTTTTTCTTCATCCTCAAATATTATTCTGCTCAGTTCAAAACCAAGCCTTTCATCTGCCCTGTGGTAAATTTCCTGAATCTCAGGATAACTTTCGTAAACGTCCTTTCCCATGCCAACCTGCTGGGAGCCCTGTCCCGGAAAAACGAAAGCAACCTTTCCCATATAATCCTCCAGATATTTTTGGAAATATTTTATCAGGATTGCTTTGCCTTATACAGCTCTATAAGGTCTTTTATGTCAGTATCTAAAACATAAACATTTTTGTATCCTAACGCCTCAAGATAGCCCATCACCCTGTTGGCAAACTTGACTAACTTACAGCCTACCACTATCGGTGCAGTCCTATCCTGTGGAATCCTCCCTTCTTCAAACTGCTGTGGAAATTCTGTGACAGGAACATAGTAAGCATTTGGAACGTTAGCTTCTTCTGCATTTTCTCCTTCAACTTTTGCTGGAGGCCTCACGTCCAACAGAACAGCCCCTGCCTCTTCTATCAATTCTCTTGCCCTGTGGATATCTACCATTCCAAGATTTGGTTTTTCTTTGTCTGCCTCTACAGCCTCTCTGATGTTTACAATAACATCAATCTCTGACATCTTTACACCTCCTTATAATGTTATTCATATATAACTATATTACAATTTATTCTTTAGTTTTATGTAAATAATCATACTGATAATTAATGAACCTGCAGAGGAAAGATAAAATGGTACATCAGCTCCAAATCTATCCCACAGAAATCCTGCAATAACAACAGAAAGAAAGACAGTGATACCTGAAAGTGTGTGGAACATACCGTAAGCAGTTCCTTTAAGTTGTGGTGATACTATATCTGATATTAATGCTCTTGTAATCACCTCATAACCAGCCATAAAAATGCCGTAAAGAACAAAGCCAATCCATCCAGCAACAGGGGTATCAAGTGTAAAAACAAAAGCTGTTATAGAAAATATCAGGTAAACAACTGTAAGGGTTTCTACCTTACCAAATCTGTCTGCCCAGAGGCCAAAAGGGTAGCTGAAAACAGCATAAACAACATTAAAGAGAATATAAACAACAGGAATGTATCCCAATGACACTCCAACATTACTGGACTTTAAAATCATAAATGCATAATTCATAGAAAAGAGCATAAAAATACCCTGAAAGAATAAAAACCAGTAGTAGCTGACAGGCAGGTCTTTAAGTCTGAAACTCCTCTTTTTGACAGGATGAAAAGGTTTCTCTTTTACAAAAAATAAAAGAACAATAACAGCCAGAAAAGCAGGAAAAAAGGAAATAAGAAAAATAAGCCTGAAACTGCTTTCTGTTTCTCCAAGAAAAAGAATAATAACAAATGCAGACAGACTACCTAAAACAGCCCCTAAAGTGTCCATCCCTCTATGGATACCAAAAGCTCTACCGCTTTTCTCCTGTGTCGTATATGCAGAAATCAGTGCATCTCTGGGAGCTGTTCTTATTCCTTTTCCTGTTCTTTCAATAACCCTGAGCAGCAGGACATCCTTCCATCCCGCTGCAAAATACAGAAAAGGTTTGGAAACAGTAGAGAGCAGGTATCCTGCAACAATGATAGGTTTTTTCTTCCCAACTCTGTCTGACAGATGTCCAGAAAACACCTTTAAAAAACTGGCAACAAGCTGGGCAGTTCCTTCAATAATCCCAATCTCAAACTTTGTAGCTTTCAGGAAGTGGTCAAGGAAAACAGGAAGAATAGGGAAAATCATCTCACTGGAAATGTCTGTCAATAAGCTGACAATTCCTAAAAAGATTATATTTTTATTAATTTTTGCCATATAATTAAAAGTGATAAGGATAAAGCTTTTTTACAAGGAGGAAGTTATGAAAAAGATACTACTTGAAGAAAACGAAATTCCTAAACACTGGTATAACATACTCCCAGACCTTCCTTCACCTTTAGAACCACCCCTTGACCCTCAGACAAATCAACCTATGAATCCAGAAAAATTAAAAGCTCTATTTCCAGAGGCACTTATAGAGCAGGAAATGTCTCAGGAGAGATGGATACCTATCCCACAGGAGGTTTTAGAGGTTTACTCTATCTGGAGACCAACTCCTTTAATAAGAGCAACAAAGTTAGAGGAGTATTTAGACACCCCTGCAAAAATTTACTATAAATACGAAGGCATTGCTCCTCCAGGAAGCCACAAGCCAAACACTGCCGTCCCTCAGGCTTACTACAACGCAAAAGAAGGGATAAAAAAGCTGACAACAGAAACAGGAGCAGGCCAGTGGGGTAGCTCCCTTGCATTTGCAGGACAGTATTTTGGAATTCAGGTAAAGGTTTACATGGTAAAGGTCAGCTTCCAGCAAAAGCCATACAGAAGAGTGCTTATGGAAACATGGGGAGCTAAGGTTATCCCAAGCCCCAGCCCATATACAAAATCAGGCAGAAAAATACTGCAGGAAGACCCTGATAATCCAGGAAGTTTAGGTATAGCCATCAGTGAAGCAGTGGAAGAAGCCCTTGAAAATCCAGATACCCATTACTCACTGGGTAGTGTTTTAAATCACGTTCTTCTGCATCAGACAGTTATAGGATTAGAAGCAAAAAAACAGCTTGCAAAGGTAAAACACTATCCAGACATCATAATAGGCTCTGCAGGTGGAGGGAGTAATTTTGGAGGTTTAGCCCTACCATTTATGATAGAAAGACTATCTGGAGACAGCTGTACAAGATTTATCGCTGTGGAGCCTTATTCCTGTCCTACACTGACAAAAGGAGAGTATAGATACGACTTTGGTGATACAGTAGGTTTTACTCCACTTATGAAAATGCATACTCTGGGACACGACTTTATACCGCCTTCTATACACGCAGGAGGGCTCAGATACCATGGAATGGCTCCTATAATATCAAAACTATACGATGAAGGGCTGATAGAAGCTGTGGCAGTCAAGCAAACTGAAATATTCAAAGCAGCTGTAGATTTTGCACGAACAGAAGGAATAGTTCCAGCACCAGAATCTGCCCACGCAGTTAAGGTGGCAATAGATGAAGCTATCAGATGCAGAGAAACAGGAGAACCGAAGGTTATACTGTTTAATCTTAGTGGCCACGGACTTCTTGATTTAACAGCGTATCAGAAGTTTTTTGAAGGAGAGTTGTCTGATTAAACTTTTATATACTCAAGGAAAAAGGTAGCACTGCCTAAGTATATGAGTATTCCAAGTATGTCATTCAGCGTCAGGGTTATGGGGCCTGTTGCTACGGTGGGGTCTTTATGCACCTTCAGGGAGATGTAAGGAAGCAGTCCTCCTGTAAATGCGGCTATGACTACATTAAGAAAAAGAGCAGTGCCAATAACCACTCCTATTATGTGGGTGCTCAGCCACAGGGAAGATATAGCTCCAACAACTGTGGCAACAACAAAGGCTATTATTAATGCAACTTTTACTTCTCTAAGCAAAAAGTTTAAAAAATCCTTAAAGTATTCTGTTATCTTCCCTGTAGACAGTCCTCTCGCAGTTATAATAGCAGACTGGGAGCTTATCATACCTGAAACGGCAGCGACTAATGGGAGGAAGAACACTATCGGCAGAAACTGTCTAATAGTAAAATCAAACATGCTGATAATAAATGCGGAAACCATCTCTCCAAACACTACAACTAAAAGCCACGGAAGTCTCAGTTTTGCAGTTTTTAATATCTGGTTCGTATAAAATAGTTCTTCCTCCTGTGCTCCAGCCATTTTGAAAAAATCTTCTGTTGTTTTCTCTGTTATGGCATCTAATATGTCGTCTATGTATATAACCCCTATCAGCTCATCGTTTTCGTCCACAACAGGTATTATCAGAAGGTCGTATCTCTGGAAAATGTCTATAGCCTCACTCTTTGTTACATCAGCTCTGATAGATATAACATCTGTTGTCATTATGTCCTTTATTTGTGCATTTGGAGGTGCTGTCAGAATTTCCTTTATAGAAACAACACCAATAAGTCTTTCCTTTTTATCAACAACATATATGTAAATTACCTCAATATCTTCAGGAGCACTTCTGATAATATTCAAAACCTCTTCAACAGTTTTCTCTTCTTCCACAGCAATGTATTCTTCACTTATCAAAGGAGCAATACTGTCTTCACCGTAAGATATGAACTTTTGAAGCTCTTCTTTTTCCTCTTCTGCAAGTTTTTCTAATATTGCGTTCTGGAGCTGGGCAGGAAGTTTGTCTATAATCTTAGATATTTCACCGGTAGAAAATGTTATCAGAATTCTGACTGCTTCCTTTACAGGTAAAGCCCTGAGAATCTCTATCTGAATGTCCTCGTCAAGGTCGTAAAGGAGGTCTGATGCTTTTTCTATGTCTATGTTCATCAAAATCTGGAATATCTTTACCCTTTCCTGATGGGAAAGATACCGAAATATAGCAACCAAATCTCCCTTGTGGGTTTTTTCCAAAATTCTTTCCAAAACCCTGTAGTTTCCCTTATACAGAAGCCTTTTGAAGGTTTCTTTCAAAACATTCAGTGTTGGCGTAAGCAACAGGCTCTCCTAAGATATGTATTGATAGCCAAGCATCTTCAGCAGTCTTATGTCCTCTTTCCACCGTGGCTTTACCTTAACCCACAGATTAAGATGAACTTTTTTTCCTAAAATCTGCTGGAGTTCTTCTCTTGCCTGCTGTCCTATCTTTCTTAGCATCTGTCCTTTTTTTCCTATAATAATCCCCTTGTGGTTTTCCTTCTCAACATATATAGTGGCATTTATTATCACTAAATTTTTGTTTTTCTCTCCTTCCTGTATGCTTTCCACCTCTACTGCTGCTGAGTACGGCAACTCCTGTCTTGTGTTCTGGAATATTTTTTCCCTTATTATCTCTGCAAG